>Ga0182743_1000136_pt1 | contig 123578 bp, 94 predicted proteins | sample eDN3rd30CKraftOP_FD_128522 | JGI IMG/M metagenome (GOLD analysis project Ga0182743, IMG submission 128522) | Enriched Organic Plus compost microbial communities from Emeryville, California, USA - eDNA 3rd pass 30_C Kraft OP (version 2) (version 2) ...
CTTCGACGTCAGGGTTACCCACTGCCGCCGCCTGCTCGGCTACATGTCTCACAGGCATTTTACATGGTGAGCTCCTTTCAGCTCACAAGAGGGACCAGGCTTATCCTGACGCACCAGAGCCGCTGAGGCGTTGCTCGTACGGCTGATTCGCTCGTGATCCTGAGGCTGCCGGTTGATCTTTGATCCCAATTTTTTGAAAAGGCGGAGGCGGTATCGGCGCGGGAATCCGGCATCGGCGCGGGAGTCCGGCACGGCGCGGGAGTCCGGCACGGCGCGGGAATCCGGCACGGCGCGGGAATCAGGATCACACGTGGAGCCGGCATCGGCGCGGGAACCGACGATTGCACGCGAAGCCGGCATCGACGCGAGAATCGAGGATCGCACGCAGTTCCATTTCAATAAAAATGCGTCCCCGGACCGGAAAGCATGCTCCGCCCCCGAATCTCTGCGGCTCTGCGGCTCTGCGTCTCTGCGGCTCTGTGTGAGAAGGAGCGACCCATGCTGCAGACCGAAAGCGATGCTGCCAGCCCCGACAAGCGATGCCGCCGACCCGAAAGGAGCGACTCACCCGAGGTTGTACTTCCCCGTGACATCCGCGTCCGACGGACCCGCCAGCAGCCGGAATTCGTCCTGGCGCATGAGCGGGTCATCGCGCAGGTCTACGCTGATGCTGTAGCTACCTTCCAGGCGTCGCAGGAACTCGGGCTCTTCCTCGAGAATGTGGAGCGCGACGTGGGGGTGGATGCGGATCGTGACCTTCTTCTCGCGCTGCTGGACGGCGGCGCGGCGGACGGCGCGCTCGATTCTGCGTACGACGGTTTCGGGGCGGAAGACGCGGCCGGTGCCACCGCAGTCGGAGCAGGGCTCGGTCATCGACTGGTAGAGCGAGGGGCGAACGCGCTGACGGGTCATCTCGACGAGGCCGAGTTCGGAGACCTGGAAGGCCTTGGTCCGGGCGCGGTCGCGCGAGAGGTGCTGGCGCAGTTCCTGGAGGACGCGGTCCTGGTTGGCCCGGGTCTCCATGTCGATGAAGTCGCAGACGATGATGCCGCCGATGTCGCGCAGGCGGAGCTGGCGCGCGATCTCGCGGGCGGCGTCGAGATTCGTCTTCAGGATCGTTTTTTCGGGGTCCTTCTTGCCGGTGTAGCGGCCGGTGTTCACGTCGATGGAGACGAGCGCCTCGGTCGGCTCGATGATGATATAACCGCCGGAGGGCAGGTCGACGCGGCGCTGGAAGGCCTCGCGAATCGAGTCCTCGATGCCGAACTGGTCGAACAGCGGCACCGGCTCGGAGTAGAGCTGGACGCGTTCCATCAGGTCGGGATCGATGTTCCTGAGGTAGTTGCGGATCTCGCTGTAGACGTCCTTGTTGTCGATGATGAGCTTGTCGACCTTGTCGGTGAAGACGTCGCGGATGATGCCGCTGGTGAGCTTGGCTTCGCGGTGAACGAGTGAAGCCGGGCGCGCGGTCCGGGCGCGGCGCTGGATCTTCTTCCAGGTGCCATGCAGGGTGCGGAATTCGCGCTCGAACTTCTCGCGGGTCAGCTCTTCTCCGACGGTCCGGATGATGACGCCGCCCTCGCCTTCGCCGACCACTTCTTTCGCGATTGAACGCAGACGGTTGCGCTCCTCGCGCTCCTCGATCTTGCGGCTCACGCCGATGTGCTTCGAGCCGGGCATGTAGACGAGGAAGCGGCCGGGCAGCGAAATGTGCGTGGTTACGCGCGGGCCTTTGGTGCTGATCGGCTCCTTGGAGACCTGGACGAGCAGCCGCTGACCCTTCGTGATGAGGTTCTGGATTGGTTCGTTGTTGCGACGGCCGCGGTCGTTGTCATCGTCGTCCTCGTCGTCGTCGGCGTCTTCGGTGGGGTCACGCGTGACATCCGAGGCGTGGAGAAAGGCGGCCTTGTCGGTGCCGATCTCGACGAAGGCGGCCTGAATGCCGGGGAGTACGGCCTGAACCTGGCCGAGGTAGATGTCGCCGACAATGCGTTCGGTGTCGGGACGATCGACCATGAGTTCGACGAGGACATCGTCCTCGAGAATGGCGACGCGCGTTTCCTGGGGCGTCGCCGAAATCAGAATTTCTCGCTTCATTGGCTCCGGGTCGTTAGCGGGCGCTCAGGCTCCTGTGCCGAGCAGCTCGCGATACAGACTCCGGGCAATCACCATTCGCTGGACCTCGCTGGTCCCCTCGCCGATTTCGCCGATCTTGGCGTCGCGCATCATGCGTTCGACGTCGTATTCGGTGGTGTAGCCATGCGCTCCGTGGAGCTGGACGGCGCGGGTGGTCGCGCGCATCGACAGCTCGCTTGCGTACAGCTTGGCCATGGAAGCCGCCTCGGCAAAACGCTGATCGTGCTGTTTGAGCCAGGCAGCGTGGTAGACCAGGTGGCGGGCCGCGGCGATCTCGGTGGCCATGTCGGCCAGCGTGAACTGGATGCCCTGAAAGTCTTTCAGTGGTTTGCCGAACTGCGAACGACCGCCGACGAAGCGCACCGAGGACTCGAAGGCGCCCTGCGCCAGGCCGAGTGCGAGTGCCGCCACGCCGATGCGGCCGGCGTCCAGCGTTTTCATAAAGTTGATGAACCCTTCGCCCTCGCCGCCGAGCCGGTTCTCAGCCGGGACCTCGACGTCGTCGAGCAGAAGTTCGCGGGTATCGGACGCCCGCCAGCCCATCTTGTCTTCCTTCTTACCCGCGCGCACGCCTTTGGTAAACGGCTCGAGTTCGGAAGCGTGACCGACGCCGACGCGCTCCGCCTCTTCGAGGTCGGTCGTCGGCTTCGTCACGATAAAGCTGGTGATGCCCTTGCTGCCTTTGTCCCGGTCGGTGACCGCGGTTACGACAAAGATTTCACCGACGCCCGCGTGCGTGATGAAGATCTTGCTGCCGTTGATGCGGTAGCCGCCGTCGGTGCGGACGGCGACGGTGCGTGTTCCGGCCGCGTCTGACCCGGCACTCGGTTCGGTCAGGCCGAAGCCGCCCAGCACACGTCCGCTCGCGAGCAGCGGGACATAGCGCTGCTGCTGCTCGACGGTCCCGAATGTGAGGATCGGCGAGGTGCCGAGGGTCGAGTGCGCACTGATCGTGATCGCATGGCTCGCGTCGACGCGGGCCAGTTCCTCGATCACCAGGATGTAGCTGATATAGTCGAGTCCGAGCCCGCCCAGTTCCCTGGGTACATTGACGCCAAAGAAGCCGAGATCCGCCATTCTCCGGACGTTATCCCAGGGAAAGCGGCTTTCGGCATCGAGGCGTGCAGCGACCGGCGCGATCTCCGCTTCGGCAAATTCGCGGACGCGCTGCCGTAGCGCTCGGTGCTCAGGGGTGAACCATGGGTCCATTTCGACTCTAACAGCCACAGAAATCCAATTGAAAAAAGCTATGACTGAACCACCACTCCGGAAAGGGGCGCGGCGCCGCAATACTTTGTGGACGGAACCGTTTACGTGTCTGCGAGCACCGGCGAAGCCCCGGTAACGATTTTACCCGGGCTCGCTGAATTCGCCACAACCGGAAGGGGACGGCTCAGAACGGGAACACGGCGTGGTTGAGGCGCTGCGCTGCAGTCGTCGCGGTTCCGGGGATCGCGTAGGTCACCCCGGGATTGGCGGGATCGAGCCAGCGCAGTTCCCGGGTGCCAGCCACGCTCGAGACGAAAACGATCCGGCCATCCGGGGTCCAGGCCGGTCCGTACTCCCCGCCCGGGGTGCTGGTCAACCGGGTCGCTGTCATGGTGGCCAGCGCGAGCAGGTAGAGGTCATCGCTGCCGCCGCGCGGGGACGAAAACGCGATGAAGCGCCCGTCCGGGCTCCAGGCCGGATCGATATCCGCACCGGCGCGCACCACCAGGCCGGAAGCGGTTTTGCCGATGCTGGTGCGGTACAGACCGGCATCGCCATCGGCGAAGCCGCCAGCAGACATGAAGACCAGCGAATCGGAGCGTGGCTTCCAGCTCGGGTTGGAATCGATGGTCCCGTTCGCGCCCGAAATTGCCGCGGTGTCGCCACCATTCACATTCATGACCCGCAGCCGGAAGAAGTCCTCCGCCCCGCCGACGCGTGCGTAGGCGATTCGCGTACCATCCGACGAAACCGCGGGCGCGTCGTGCGTGATGCCGGTGGTGAAGGTGAGTTGGGTCTCGACGCCACCGAACGGCGACAGCCTGAACAATTCCTGATTGCCGTCGCGTGAACTCGTAAACACGACCACGCCAGGGCCAGCGGAAGGATTGGCGTCAACCGCAGCGTCCGTGGTCAGCCGCACCAGGTCGGACCCATCCAGTGCGATCCGGTAGATGTCCGTGTTCCCGCCTTCATTGCGGTCGAACACGACGACCGGCAGCACTCGCGTCGAAACGAACACCTTGAAGGCGAACTGTTCGACCGTGGCGGGCACGTTCCACTCCCAGCGCTTTGCGGGACTGGTCGCATTGTACGCAATCACGTCCGGATAGTGAAACCAGGGCTGGTCCGCGCCGGTGAAATTGCCGACCCCGTCGGCATTCCGAACCGTGATCGCACCGGTTCCGACCACGGCCGTGGCCTGCTGATGGAAAAACACGTAAACGCCGGTAGTATCGATCCCGTCGGTCCCGAACTTCTCGAGCCGCAGGTTCTGCACAGTCACGTCTGCGCCGAACACCTCGGTATCCGGATTGTACGCGACGTTGGTCGAGGCGAGGCGAACGTTGATGTTCTGGCCGCCGATGATCCAGTCGGCGGCCGCATCCACGCCGGGCGCGCCCCCGCAATTCACCGCGCGGGTCCGGAGATTCGCCGTGCACGACACCTCGGCGATCGCCGTTGTGGCGACCGGTGGTGGCGCCGCAGGCTGGCGCGGGTCGGTGAGCCCGGCCTCGGAACACGCCGTCAGCAGCACTCCCGTAAGAAACCACGCCGCGCCGCGCCGCGTGAACCGACCATCCAGAATGCGAATCCCCATAACTCCTACTTCAAAGCTTCGCGGTAGCAGTGCAACTTCGCGCCGTTGCCATAGTCGAACATCAGCCAGCCTTTGCCGTTCCGGGCCGTCGCGTCGAACGTGACCGGCGCGTTGGTCTTCTGCGGCCCGCTCAGGAACCGGATCCGGCCGGTCTTCGCGTTGTAGTCGTACCGACCCGAACCGCCACGCACAGTTTCGCGGTAACGACCCCTGGCTTCGAGCGTGATCTCGGCGATGCGATTGAGTTGACCGGCATCGAACGTCGTGCAGGAGTAACGCCCTTCGGGCTTCTGTGACCAGATCGTGACCGGCTCGGCCGCGCCCGGCGCGGCGCCCGCCTTTGCGTCCGCGGCAGTCGCGGGAGTCCCCCACTTGTCCACGGCGGTGACACCGGAGGTCGGGTTCTTTGCACTGCGGATGCGTGAAGGTTTCACCCACTCATCCCAACTGGAGTCCCAGCCGACGTAGGTGATGCGGTACTCCCCCGCGCGAACGGCAAGGATCTTCGCGCTATACCAGGCGCCGGCCCAGGAGACCTCGACCGTGTCGCCGACCTTCCAGCCTTCCTGTGGAAGCGCCGCAAACGCGAGCGGCGGCCGGGCCGTATGCGTGTTGGCTGACGCTGCAAAAGCCGTGGAAGGCGTCCGGAAAGCTGAGGACGTCCCGGACGTTGTGGCTGCGCCGGAAGCCAGTGAAGCTGTTCCGCCAGACAAAATGACTGCAAACAGCCCGACTGCGGCTGTCCTGATGATCAGACTCGAATCCATTCTGCACCTGTGCTCAACACCGGAACTCGAACGGGAAGGCGATACGGCGGGAAATTCGGAGCAGGCCACATCGCCGCACGTCGAGAAGGATGCTTGAACAAAACAGGAAAGTGTCGAATGCGCAACTGCGCAGCAGAACCGGCTCCCTGGAAAAATGTCCCGGCCAGCCATGGTATTGCCCCGCAGCATCGTGAGAATTGGGCGCATGCTCGATCTCGCACGCGCAACACTCAAGCGCTATTTCGGTTACGACGACTTTCGCGGACCGCAGACGCAGGTCGTCTCGACGATTCTGAGCGGCCGCGACCTGCTGGTGCTCATGCCGACGGGCGGTGGCAAGAGCCTTTGTTTCCAGGTGCCCGCGCTCGTCTTCCCGCATTCCACCATTGTGGTGAGCCCGCTGGTGTCGCTGATGAAGGACCAGGTCGACAACCTGCAGAGAGCAGGCGTCCCGGCGACCTTCATCAACTCGACGCTTGAAGCGAAGGAAATCGAAGCGCGCACGCGCGCCGTGATGGAGGGTGCCATCAAGCTCCTCTACGTCGCGCCGGAACGCTTCGACAGCCCGGCCTTCAAGGCGATCATCGCACAACTCAGAATCAGCCTGCTCGCGATCGATGAGGCGCATTGCGTCTCGGCCTGGGGCCATGATTTCCGGCCGAGTTACGCGCGACTCGGGCTGCTGCGGGAGTTGACCGACGCGCCGATCATCGCGCTGACCGCAACGGCGACCCCGGAAGTGCGCGCCGACATCATCGCGCTGCTGCGCATGCGCGACCCCGAAGTGATCGCGGGCGGCTTCGACCGGGAGAACCTGTGGTGGGGAGTCACCGCTCTCCCCGACGATATGGCCAAGGATCGCGAACTGGTGCGCCTGATCCGATCGCGCAGAGGCCAGCCTGGCGTTGCAATCGCGTACGCCGCCACCCGCAAACGCGTGGAGGCCGTGTCGGACTACCTGAACGCGCGCGGAATTCGCTCGGTCGCATACCACGCGGGACTTACACCCGCCGACCGCCACCGCCTGCAGGAGAGCTTCATCGCGGGAGATGCGGGCGTAGTCGTCGCGACGAATGCGTTCGGCATGGGCATCGACAAACCGGATGTACGACTCGTCGTGCACTACGAATACCCCGGCTCGCTCGAGGCTTACTATCAGGAAGCCGGGCGCGCGGGACGCGACCGCAAGGCTGCGGAGTGTGTGGTGCTGCATGCACCGGCCGATCAGCGCACGCATGAATTCCTGATCGACCAGGCGCACCCCCCACGCGAGACGCTCGAGCCCGTGCTTCGAACGCTGCAGCGCGTCGCCACGAACCGGATCGTCAGCGGTTCGCTCGACCAGATCGCGCGCGCGACCTCGAATGGCAGCACCCGTGCGCTCGACTCGGCGCTGTCCGCGCTGCGCAGAGCCGGTGCAGTGCGTTACGAGCGGGCGGGCGGGTCCGATCCGTTCCTGCGCCTGATCATCACGCCGGAACGCGCGCTCGGGATGCGCTACACGACGCCGTCCGGCCGAGCGTTCATGTCGGGGCTGCTGGCCCGTGTCGATGGGCGGATGCTGAACCGCGGAACCACGGTCCCGTGGGCGACGCTGCGCCGGCTCGGCTCCCCCGAACAGGTCTCCGCCACTTTCGCCAACCTCGCCGCGCTAGGGATTCTGGAATGGCGCCCGTTCAACCGACAGCTCGAAATTCATCTGGAGCGGCAGGAGCCCAACTGGCCGTTGCTGCAGACGCAGCGCGAGCGCGAACTGGTGCGACTCGCACGCATGCGCGGCTACCTCGAGACGAACGACTGCCGGCGCATCTATGTGTTGCGCTACTTTGGTGATAAGCAGTCGACCGAGTGTGCTGGATGTGACAACTGCGACCGCGATCGGTGACCTTCACTCGACCGCGCGTACGCCCGCGTGCCGCTCCCGCAATCCCTCTGCGAGGAAGGGCGTGACCGGCTGTCCGGATTCTCGCAGCAGGGCGTTGCGGTGCGCTGCTGCTTTATCGAAGGGTTTGGTATATGAATTTTCTGGATCGATCGAGCTCGCCTTCCCCTGCTGCCGTCGAATCGCCCAATCGTCGCGCGGAATTGCGCGCTTGGGGAATTCACCGCTCCTGACCGGGTCGACTGTCCGTCCGTCAGGCAACTAGCCGGGCGCGCGGGCGATTCACCTCTTTCAGGCGGGTTAATCCTCCGGGCGTGCGGTCAGCGAGTGACGAATGGGCGGTTGGCCGAAAATATCGCGTGCACGGCCGATCGCGATGGGGAATACTGACGTGCATCGCCACGGAACGCAGGCTGATCGCGGAAAGACGCTGCCTATATTCGATGAGCCCGTGGTGTATGCACTTCATTGGAGTCCGCGACGCTGATCACGGAAAAGGATCGTGGCTGGAGTTCGACGGCTGCCGATCGTAATCGAGCTTCAAGGCAGGCCGCGATGTGATCGCGGAAAGGCAGCGAGGTAAACCCGAATACCTCGCGGAGGTTGATCCCTGCTTCAATCCAGTTCCGCGATGTGATCGCGAAAAGGATAGCGAATCGCCGTTGACGTGCGCCCGACTTCGCGCCTTCAATCGAGTTCCGCGATGTGATCGCGGAAAGGCCGAAAGGACGCAGGCGAGGGGATTTCCGAGTGCGTGCTTCAATCGAGTTCCGCGATGTGATCGCGGAAAGGTTCGGCGCGCTGAATCCGGGCCAGGTGTTCGGCAAGCTTCAATCGAGTTCCGCGATGTGATCGCGGAAAGGCGCGATCGCGTCGCAATGGAACGGCTGGACAGTTTGGCTTCAATCGAGTTCCGCGATGTGATCGCGGAAAGGCGGCTGCGCACTCCACCGGCCGTGATCAAAAAGGCGCTGCTTCAAATCGAGTTCCGCGATGTGATCGCGGAAAGGCGCCGAGGCGACGGTCTGGGCGGCGCTGACGAAGGTTCCTTCAATCGAGTTCCGCGATGTGATCGCGGAAAGGCCGACGCGTGAGCACCGCGAAGCGCAGCAAACCGTCCCTTCAATCGAGTTCCGCGATGTGATCGCGGAAAGGCCGCACCGCGGTCAAGGCGGTGGTCGCGTAACGAAGTGCCTTCAATCGAGTTCCGCGATGTGATCGCGGAAAGGGAGCATTTCGGCTGGCTCGACAATACCGATAATCTGCTCCTTCAATCGAGTTCCGCGATGTGATCGCGGAAAGGGAGTACGCCGATCGTGCGAAGCGCCTGATGTCGAACGCCCTTCAATCGAGTTCCGCGATGTGATCGCGGAAAGGCCTCACTCAGCTTGCGTATGACCTGGGGAGCCTGCACCTTCAATCGAGTTCCGCGATGTGATCGCGGAAAGGCAACGGACGGCTGTCCATTCACCTGCTCGCGCACCGTGCTTCAATCGAGTTCCGCGATGTGATCGCGGAAAGGAGCGCGTTTTGGCCTGCGATATATCCATGATGTCGAGGCTTCAATCGAGTTCCGCGATGTGATCGCGGAAAGGCTGAAACATGCCGAGATCGTGCGGCACGGTCTGGGGCTTCAATCGAGTTCCGCGATGTGATCGCGGAAAGGCGAGAAGATGGCCGCGCTGTACGAGCAGATCGCCCAGCTTCAATCGAGTTCCGCGATGTGATCGCGGAAAAGCTGATGACCAGGTATCGGCAGGGGCACGGTGGGCGCAGCTTCAATCGAGTTCCGCGATGTAATCGCGGAAAGGATGCGAACGTGGCCGTGATCGCAACCCGCTCCTGTGGCTTCAATCGAGTTCCGCGATGTGATCGCGGAAAGGCTGAAAAACCCGCTCCGCACCCTGAGCAAGAAGAAGCTGCTCGCTTCAATCGAGTTCCGCGATGTGATCGCGGAAAGGGCGGTCGGGTTCTCGCAGTTCCTTGTCGAGTTCAACGCTTCAATCGAGTTCCGCGATGTGATCGCGGAAAGGTCGAATCGCTGGTCGCGACACACTCGCCGTATGCGCGGCTTCAATCGAGTTCCGCGATGTGATCGCGGAAAGGCGGCACGTTCATCGGCAGCATACGAGATGTGGTGCTGCTTCAATCGAGTTCCGCGATGTGATCGCGGAAAGGGTGCTGACGCCCGCGAAGCCGGAGCCAGCGAAGCCGGGCTTCAATCGAGTTCCGCGATGTGATCGCGGAAAGGCGTGCGACTCGGCGGTGGAATGCGCCCGGCCCAAAACGCTTCAATCGAGTTCCGCGATGTGATCGCGGAAAGGCTCGGCGGGGATCCTGTCCTGGTACGGATCCGCGAAACGAATGCTTCAATCGAGTTCCGCGATGTGATCGCGGAAAGGGTCGCCGACCGCGAAGTCCACGGCGCCGTCCGCGATCGTGCTTCAATCGAGTTCCGCGATGTGATCGCGGAAAGGAGCCTGGATCCGGTGCTCGTGCGCGTCAGTTCGGAACTGCTTCAATCGAGTTCCGCGATGTGATCGCGGAAAGGTTCGCCGGCGACACGCAGACGTACGTGGTGACCGAAGCGGCGCTTCAATCGAGTTCCGCGATGTGATCGCGGAAAGGTCCTCAAGAAGAAGTTCACGCCCGGGATAAATGCGCTGCTTCAATCGAGTTCCGCGATGTGATCGCGGAAAGGGGTGTGTGACCCGCCGTATGAACTCGGGTTTATGGGGCTTCAATCGAGTTCCGCGATGTGATCGCGGAAAGGCCCGCGAACACGGTGCGCACGCTCGATCAATTCAGCGGCTTCAATCGAGTTCCGCGATGTGATCGCGGAAAGGAGGACGGCACGCCGACGCGCCCGATCGTATTCCGCTCGCTTCAATCGAGTTCCGCGATGTGATCGCGGAAAGGGCGATCGCAGCGACGGATACGCGGACGTGCCCGTGCAGCTTCAATCGAGTTCCGCGATGTGATCGCGGAAAGGCAGCGGAGCCACTTCCCGGCCAAAATAATGAAGGCATGCTTCAATCGAGTTCCGCGATGTGATCGCGGAAAGGTGCGTCTGAGGATGTGGATGCAATCCAAGCCGCAAAGGGCTTCAATCGAGTTCCGCGATGTGATCGCGGAAAGGTCATCTCCGGTCAAGGGTTAGCATCGATCAGCTACATCGCTTCAATCGAGTTCCGCGATGTGATCGCGGAAAGGCGACCGACCCGCCGACCGACCCGACCGACGTTCTGGTGCTTCAATCGAGTTCCGCGATGTGATCGCGGAAAGGCGGGCCATAAAGAATTCGCCGAAGTACCGCGCAACAGCTGAGCTTCAATCGAGTTCCGCGATGTGATCGCGGAAAGGCCCGGTGGTGCCTGCCTCGACCGCAATCAGCTTGTCACGGCTTCAATCGAGTTCCGCGATGTGATCGCGGAAAGGAACGCGATGCTCAAGATCATGCCGCCCGACGTGGTCGCTTCAATCGAGTTCCGCGATGTGATCGCGGAAAGGTCGTCGCGGCGGTCGCGGCGATGCAGAACAGCGCGTCGCAGCTTCAATCGAGTTCCGCGATGTGATCGCGGAAAGGCCGGTATTTCCTTCGGGATGGTGCGAGCCAAGCCGGCTTCAATCGAGTTCCGCGATGTGATCGCGGAAAGGGAACCGCGGCCGTGTCGCGATCTGACGAGGCTCGCGCCGCTTCAATCGAGTTCCGCGATGTGATCGCGGAAAGGTCGCGCGGACCTGATCAACGGCGCGCGGCATAACCCCGCTTCAATCGAGTTCCGCGATGTGATCGCGGAAAGGCGAGGCGCTCTTCCTATGATCAACCGACTCGTGCGGTGCTTCAATCGAGTTCCGCGATGTGATCGCGGAAAGGGACCGGACCGGGCCACGGCCCGGCGCGTTGTTCGCGCTTCAATCGAGTTCCGCGATGTGATCCCGGAAAGGGGCGGGCAGCCCGGCCGAGATCACGAAGATGGCCGAGGCTTCAATCGAGTTCCGCGATGTGATCGCGGAAAGGCTGGCTGACCCGACGGCTCGGAAACCATCTCACCCGCTTCAATCGAGTTCCGCGATGTGATCGCGGAAAGGCTCTTCATCCAATTCTGGGCTTACTACTGTCGCTCGCTGCTTCAATCGAGTTCCGCGATGTGATCGCGGAAAGGCAGACTTCGGGGTCGCAAGTGACCGTTCCCTGCATGGGCTTCAATCGAGTTCCGCGATGTGATCGCGGAAAGGACTTGAGGCCGCGACGAAGGCGCGCGCGATTTCTCATGCTTCAATCGAGTTCCGCGATGTGATCGCGGAAAGGCACACGATCAACAACGTGATCGCCGCAGGCCTCCGCGCTTCAATCGAGTTCCGCGATGTGATCGCGGAAAGGCGCTCCCGCGCCACCAGCGGGCGGAGCGTGTGAAGCTGCTTCAATCGAGTTCCGCGATGTGATCGCGGAAAGGGGCAAAGGCGCGCATGGACGCGGCAGTCTTGGCGGCGCTTCAATCGAGTTCCGCGATGTGATCGCGGAAAGGGGCGCCGAGCGCACCCCGCAAGCCTTGGGTTGCACCAGCTTCAATCGAGTTCCGCGATGTGATCGCGGAAAGGCCCGAGGTCAGCGTTGTGCCGACCAGTCGCATATCCGGCTTCAATCGAGTTCCGCGATGTGATCGCGGAAAGGTGGATTGCCCGATCACGGATCATGTCGGGCGTCAGGTCCGGCTGCTTCAATCGAGTTCCGCGATGTGATCGCGGAAAGGGTCGGCGAGAAAGTGGTAAAGGCCGAGACCGCCGGAAGGCTTCAATCGAGTTCCGCGATGTGATCGCGGAAAGGTGACCATGTCGGCGCGCTGGGCGTTGCTCACGTAGGTCGCTTCAATCGAGTTCCGCGATGTGATCGCGGAAAGGTCGATAACCATGAAACCGGGGAGGGCCGAGACCCTCCCCAGCTTCAATCGAGTTCCGCGATGTGATCGCGGAAAGGGCCGAGATCGCGCAGTTGGCCGCGTCCGTAACCGCGCTGCTTCAATCGAGTTCCGCGATGTGATCGCGGAAAGGAACAACTCCGACGCCGTGGTCCGAAGACGACGACGAGCTTCAATCGAGTTCCGCGATGTGATCGCGGAAAGGCCACGCTGCTCGAGCGCGGCCTTGAGGCTGGCCAGCGCTTCAATCGAGTTCCGCGATGTGATCGCGGAAAGGGACCCATACTACAACGCGCAGCTGTGGAGCAAGCTGCTTCAATCGAGTTCCGCGATGTGATCGCGGAAAGGCCAACTGTTCAGACCTGCAGCAGCGAGCGTTACCAGGCTTCAATCGAGTTCCGCGATGTGATCGCGGAAAGGGCCTACGCCATGGACGTGGACACCAGCGCATGTGATGCTTCAATCGAGTTCCGCGATGTGATCGCGGAAAGGCCCTGCCTAGTCGAGAATTCCGGGGTCGTCTAATTGGCTTCAATCGAGTTCCGCGATGTGATCGCGGAAAGGCCGTCTGCTTTAACTGCACGACATCGCCTGTGCGGCTTCAATCGAGTTCCGCGATGTGATCGCGGAAAGGTCGAGGAACTGCAGTACCGCAAGAGCCGGAAAGCACGGCTTCAATCGAGTTCCGCGATGTGATCGCGGAAAGGTCCTGCGGCCACGCTCACCGCCGTGACGGACGCGGTGGCTTCAATCGAGTTCCGCGATGTGATCGCGGAAAGGATGGCTGAGCCGTTCAACCTTGCCGATGGTGAAGCCGCTTCAATCGAGTTCCGCGATGTGATCGCGGAAAGGGGAGGTGTTCATGTTGCCGCACACTGGCAACGCAGCTTCAATCGAGTTCCGCGATGTGATCGCGGAAAGGTTTGGGGAATGGTGACGGAAGATGGCAGGACGAAGGCCTGCTTCAATCGAGTTCCGCGATGTGATCGCGGAAAGGGCCCGGAAGTCTACGATGGCCCGACCGACATGAAGGGGCTTCAATCGAGTTCCGCGATGTGATCGCGGAAAGGCCGGTCGAGTTGCGGAAGGTACCGCCGATCGAACTGGAGCTTCAATCGAGTTCCGCGATGTGATCGCGGAAAGGATGACGCGTGCAGCGCATTGGAGGTAGAGCTTGCCTGCTTCAATCGAGTTCCGCGATGTGATCGCGGAAAGGGAGTTGTTGTGGCGGCAAGGTTTTTTGCTCTCGGGCCGCTTCAATCGAGTTCCGCGATGAGATCGCGGAAAGGGTCGCGGAATCATTGATTTCCGCGTTATTTGCGACGGCTTCAATCGAGTTCCGCGATGTGATCGCGGAAAGGCACATATGCGCGACTTGTACAACGACATTTTCGAAGCTTCAATCGAGTTCCGCGATGTGATCGCGGAAAGGTCCTGCACCCGTAGCCGCCGGAACAGGTTGTCTTTGCTTCAATCGAGTTCCGCGATGTGATCGCGGAAAGGCCCTACCTCACTCCGACGCCCGGCGAGTATGTCGGCGCTTCAATCGAGTTCCGCGATGTGATCGCGGAAAGGCTCCGCGAACGCCTGTCGCCGCCAGCACTGGCCGCGGCTTCAATCGAGTTCCGCGATGTGATCGCGGAAAGGACTGCTGAAAGCCGTGGACGAGCGGGTGCCCGACTAGCTTCAATCGAGTTCCGCGATGTGATCGCGGAAAGGCGCGGACCTGCTCGGGGAATCGGTCCGCTGCGAGGCTTCAATCGAGTTCCGCGATGTGATCGCGGAAAGGTAGCCCATGTAGAGTGTTTCCTCTTGACCCCTGTACGGCTTCAATCGAGTTCCGCGATGTGATCGCGGAAAGGCAGTGCATCGTGATCGACCTGTCCAGGGAAGAATTCGCTTCAATCGAGTTCCGCGATGTGATCGCGGAAAGGCGCGCCGTTGATCGTGACCACCCGCGCGCTGGTCGCGCTTCAATCGAGTTCCGCGATGTGATCGCGGAAAGGCACTCCGCGATGTCGGGCTTCGACGCGACCGGAGGGAGCTTCAATCGAGTTCCGCGATGTGATCGCGGAAAGGCGCTTCGGAGGTCAGCAGGGTTGTCCCTCCGGTCGCGTCGCTTCAATCGAGTTCCGCGATGTGATCGCGGAAAGGGACGATGCTTCGGCCATCGAGTGCGCGATCCAGCAGGCTTCAATCGAGTTCCGCGATGTGATCGCGGAAAGGTCGACCAATTCCTTGGCCTTGGCCTGCATCTTCTCGCTTCAATCGAGTTCCGCGATGTGATCGCGGAAAGGTCTGGTGGCGGTCAACAGGTCGTCGTGCATCAGAACATGCTTCAATCGAGTTCCGCGATGTGATCGCGGAAAGGAGCGCGAAGGTGTTGCGCACGCCCGGCCCAGACCGGCTTCAATCGAGTTCCGCGATGTGATCGCGGAAAGGGGCCTCTCACTCGGGGGCAACGCGCTCGGCAACCTGCTTCAATCGAGTTCCGCGATGTGATCGCGGAAAGGGTGGGCCGTGGCAATTCTATGCGGACCTGCCAAGCACCGCTTCAATCGAGTTCCGCGATGTGATCGCGGAAAGGCACCGAAGGCGCGGACGAGGCTCGCCCGTCGAGCCCGCTTCAATCGAGTTCCGCGATGTGATCGCGGAAAGGGGACGAAATCGCGGCGTACCTGGATGCGCTGACCGAGCTTCAATCGAGTTCCGCGATGTGATCGCGGAAAGGGAGGCCATCAAGGCCGCCATGCCATTCTTCGATACGCCGCTTCAATCGAGTTCCGCGATGTGATCGCGGAAAGGCGTGCAGCGTGGCAAGGCACGCATCATCGATGACGGCGCTTCAATCGAGTTCCGCGATGTGATCGCGGAAAGGGCGAGCGCGGTGCTCGAGCAGGACCCGACCGGCAAGCTTCAATCGAGTTCCGCGATGTGATCGCGGAAAGGGGTGCTGAGTCAGACGGATGCAAATGCACTGCTCGCCGCTTCAATCGAGTTCCGCGATGTGATCGCGGAAAGGGGCCTGCGCACGGTCGTAGGTCGTGCGCGCGGACTCGCGCTGCTTCAATCGAGTTCCGCGATGTGATCGCGGAAAGGAGCAGGCCGGTGGCAGGATCACGGAGCGATCGGAGCTGCTTCAATCGAGTTCCGCGATGTGATCGCGGAAAGGTGCGGGAGTGAGCTGCTTGCGACTCCGGTACGATCCAGCTTCAATCGAGTTCCGCGATGTGATCGCGGAAAGGAGCCCGGGCCGTAAACCTCGCTGCGACACCGGGCTGCGGGGGTGAATTCGAACGGCCGGGTCGGAATCGCGCAAGTACCAGGCAGGAATCCGTTGAAAGACGGTTCGTAACTCGAAGAACCCGAACGACATCGAGCGGTCCTCGAAGAATCCCAACCATCTTCCCGCTCGCGATCATACGACGATCGTGCGGACGGGCGGATCGTATGCCCGACCGACCACGTCGATGGAGGTGGCAAGAGCGCGCGTGGCGCGACCGAGTTCGACGATGAGAACCTGGTCCTCGCGATGGTGAACGAGATCGCGCAGGCGCGCGCGCAACCGGATCAGTTCCTCTGCATTGAGTTCACAGAAGAACACGCTGTACTGCGCGTGATCACCGAAGCCGAGTAAAGTGCGGAACACCTTATCGCGACGCTTGTCGTCGGAGATGTCGTAGGTTACGACGTAGTAGGTTCTCATGATCAGCGTGTGGTGATGCCGATGTAGGCAGGGACATCGCCACGCAACCAGCGTGCGATCAATCTGGCCTGCACGCGAATCAGCGAGCGCCACGTGCAGCGGTAATCGAACACGGGATGCGTCGCCAGTTGATCGAGCCGCGCTTCGTATGCCCGGATGAATGCCTTCCTGCCGCCGTCCTTCATGACACACCCCGCAGACGATTGCAGGAAATCACTGGCGGTGACCATGCCCGTGTTGATGGCGGTGAGCACGGCACTGTCGACGATCAGCGGGCGGAACTCCTCCATCAGGTCGAGCGCGAGCGAAGGTCGACCATGTCTCGGCTGATGATAGAACCCCCACCACGGATCGAGCCCCTCGCCCATCAGGGCAACGGTGCACTCCTTGGCGAGGAGCGCGTACCCGAACGAGAGAAGCGCGTTGATCGGATCGCGCGGCGGCCGACGATTGCGCTGGTCGAAGTTCCAGTTGGCGTCGATGTCGCGAGGGCGGAGGAGCTGATGGAAGTTGCCGAAGTAGCGTGCAGCAATGGAACCCTCCAGGCCGAGCAGCTCCTCGATCGATTTCGCATGTCGGGCCTTGCGCAACAACACAGCCATTTCCTTGAGAGTGGCTTCAGGGCGAGGCCTCGCGTTTCGCCCGAGCATGGTGCGCTGGTTCGCGCCTTTCGCGAAGACGATGGCGCGAGCCAGCGCCAGTCGGCGACCTGGATCGGATGCGTTACGGAACTGCGCAGCGCGATCGTACGCGTTGCGCAGCGTGATGCCGCTTGTGACGCCATAGAACCAGTGACCACGCGACAGGTGCACGATCGGAATCGACGCTTCGCACAGCAGTTGGATGGTTTGCGCGGAGATCGTGATGTTGCCGCAGATGACGAGCTGGCTCGTGTCCTTGATGCGGACCTTTGCAAGTTCCTCGTCCTTCTTGCGCACGATCAGCACTCCCCCGCTCTTGCCGACGGATGCGCCCTGCTCCTGGACGTACAGCGGAAGTGCATCGGAGCGCGGCGGGTACAGGCGTCGAACTGCAGCAGGGCCGGCACTGGTGTCCTCGGGCGGAACCTGCCGCAGCGCGAGCGTCTCATCGGGAAGACAGATTCCGCTGAGTGAGCAGCCGTTGCACTTGGGACTGTCGTCGAGCGGGTCGGGCAGCACATCGGATTGTGCAGCGGCACGGGCTTCGTCGATCAGCTTGAGCGTGCGTGCTTCCAGCTCGTCCGTAAACGGTACCTCGACGCGAGTTCGCGCAGCGGCGAAGTACAACACACCTCGGCTGACCTGATACCCATGCTCCCGCAGGAGCAGGCCCTGCGCCATGAGTTGCACGCGTTCGGGTTCCCACGCCCGGCCCGGAATGTTCGGCGGGCGCCCGCGCTTGGTCTCGACCGGTAGCGCTTCATCGCCCGCGGTCGAGACCAGGTCGAGCTTCGCGTTGATGCCGAGCCGATCCGATGCGAGCTGCACCGATCGCGAAATCGTTGGCGGCTCTTCGCCATCTTCATCCGCGCTGTCGTCTTCGTCGTCGGTGCGTGCATCCGGAAGCACGTGGTCGATGCGGTCGACGCGGCGGTGAACCTCGTGGCCTTCTTCCGTATACACGTTCTCCGCCCAGCACCCCTCGACGTGCATGAGATGGAAGAGGCGAGGACAGTAGGCGAACTCGTTCAGCATGCGGACGGGCAGCAGGTCGTTGACTTCGGCGTCGTCGGACATGGCTCTCGATGGGTTTGGGGTGGAGGAGAACGGCGAGGCACACTTTGGGCGGGTCAGTTACGCGCCCGGAGCGTAGCATCGGTAGTACACTGTGCGGCTCGGAAGCCGAGCCGCACGATGTGTTGTAGTTACGCGCTTACAGCGGCAGGGCCGAAATTCCCGAAACCCTGACTCGTCCTGCGAATTTCCGATGTACAGACTGCGAACACACCGCGGCCGCGCTGCTCTGCGGCGTTTCCATCCCAGCGCAGGTGCAGCATGGACCGAACGGTCTGCATCGAAGCGGGAAACTCCCACAGTGGCCAGGCCACCTTCATCTCGTCGCCACGTCCGCTTACCGCGGTTGTCGCAGCGCGCAGCCTCCTGAACCCACGGACAGGGAACGTTGGGAACAGTGGGAGCCCACGAAAGGCGAGCCACTCGAGCGGCGCATCGACCTCGGTACCGCGGTTGTTCGGATTGTTGGCCATCAGAGCCCAGTTACGCTCGGAAGCAGGATCCCATCGCAGATTCGAACCCTGTCGCGTCGCATACCCTTCGAACAGGCTGCGCTCGGCCCACTCGGCCGTTACGGCAGTACGGATCAGATCGGCGATCGCGAGGAACTGCATGTTTGCGGCTGTGAAATGGAAAGCGGTCGGCTTTGTATTGCCCTTCCCATCCCGAACCGCGCTGGTTCCAAATGCTGCTGCGTAGGCCACGGGTTCATCGACGCCACGTCGCCAGAGGTCGATGCATTCGTGAAGAAACTGCTCGAACTGTTCCGGCGGCGCTTTCAGATCCCTGACTCGTTTCACTCCATTTTTTTCAAGCTTCTCGTACTCGAGCATCCACGGCTGCCCACCGGCGCTAGTGGCGTCATCGGCGATGGTCCCGGGCAGATTGTCGGGGCCATTGTCGATGAAGGGATGGAACGAGCCATCGGAAAGGAAGCCGAGCTTCGCATCGAATCCGGCAAGCGTGAGCACGCGCAGCAAGCCGACCGAGGCCATGAAGCCCAGCGGGTTCGCTCCGTTGAGGCCCGATAACACGGTTCGACTCATGGTGTATTCCGCTCCTGAGTGGGTTCACTGGCTTCACTCGCGCGGTGATCCGCCAGCCTGAGGATGCTTTCGAACCAGCACAGCTCCTGCCAGCCGTAGCGCTCAACCACTCGCCAGAAACGGTCGGCGAGGGGTGAATCGATCCTGTGCAGATCGTGCCGTGACGATGGTGTTCGAAAACTCATCGCTCCGAACGATTTGCCATTCACGGCGATCGATACCTCGATCGGTTGGCCGTCCTCGACGATCGGAGCGAACGGGCGGCAATGGCCATGGTGCGATGCGATCAGGTGCAGGACCAGGTCCGGATCGTGTGCTTTCGACCGAACCGCATCGAAACTGGCTTCGATCAGGGCGACCGATTGCAGTTCGTGCCGGGCACGTTCGGGATAACCGCTCTTCCGCTGTGCGAGACGCTGTGCCAACCGCTCGCTGCGGCTCATGCCGGACTTGGCCAGTGGTTCCTCCGCGTTCAGGTATCCGATCTCATCTCCGCCATGCAACATGATCTGGAACCGACGGTCCACTTTTCCGATGTCGTGCAGCCATGCAGCAAGCGCGATATCGTTTACGATTTGCGGAGGCAGGCCGGCCGATCCGGCGTAGGCGCGTGCCAGCCGTTCAACTGCACCGCAGTGCTCGGCAAGCCGTTGCGGTTGACCGCTGTGTGACGAAGTCTCGTCGTCCGTCGTGTACTCAGCGCCATCTTCGATCGTGTCATACGCGTGCAATCGCTCACGGAGCCGGGCCGCGCTGATGCGCCTGCCCTCCAGCAGGATCGAGTATTCTTCCACATCCACCACGACCTGCTTCAGGCGATTCTTACGCAGATGTTCGGCCCACACGTTCTTCCAGGGCGCCTCGCCTGGTTCGAACCGTTCGAGCGCGTCGAAGATGTCGTCTGTGTCCGCGAGATTCGACGGCAATCCGAACTGTTTGAGAATTGCTGGGTGGAGACGCAGCATGGGTTGGCCACGGCTGAGCAATGCAGCGCGTTCCGCGAGGTCGCTGACCGGCTCGGTCGCACGGGCATCGAAGGTACCGCCGCGAATGCCACCACGGGTGGCCGGTACGATGATGGTATCGCCGGGCCGGACCGTGCGGGCATCGACGATCCGGCTCTTCTCACCATCCCAGCACAGCGCGAGGTCGCTGCCGGCCCCGGGGGTAAAGTCCTCGTCCACGGCGCGTTCGACGTCCGCCATGTCACCCGGTTCGTCCTGACGCAGCCACTTCCGCGCAGCAGAGATCGGGACCGCCAGAGCTTCGAGGCTCGACGGCCGGATCGCTCCCACAGTTTCGATCAGCCGTTTCAGCGTATTGCGGTCGCGCTTTGCGCGCTGGAGAAGATCGCCGGATAGGTCCGCCCGCCAGACGACCTGTACATCGGCCGGAGCTTCAACGGCACCGTGAAGCCACAACGCCACTTCCGGCAACGCTGCAGGAGGCGGAGCTGTCTGGGCCCAGAGGTCGAGATAGGCAGGCAGCAAGACGGGAGCGCGCTGATCCTCGCCGGTCTGACTCATCTCGCGGAGCTGATCTTCAGGGGGCAATGGCAGCGCACGAATCCCGAAATCGACTTCCTTCGATTCGTTTGCAATCTCCTTCAGCCATGCCCAGGTCTTGATCGTGGTTTCACCGTAAATGAGGTCGTCCTTCAGCCCCTTGTTACGGATGATGACGCCCCTGGCTTCCCCGTATCTGCCGAGGCGATCGAGCCTGCCGAATCGTTGACGCAATGCACTCAGGCTCGCCGCTTCCGTAACCAATGCATCGAAATCGAAGTCGGCACCGGCTTCGATGCACTGGGTTGCAACCACGATCACGCGCTGTGCGTTCTCGCGACTGCGACCTGTGCGGATCAACGGATCGACCTCGCGGAGGAGGTCATCTCGGTCGAGCGGACGCATTCGACCTGTCAGCAAAACGACCCTGGTGTCTGCGTTAACCCGATTCCGGATATCTTCGGCGATGCGCGAGGCAGCGGCGACGCGGTTTACGACGACTGCAACGGTGCCGTGACGCTCCGAGAGTTTCACCGCTTCCAACGCACAGGTCCGCTCATGCATGTCGGCTGCAACTTCAAGAAGTCGGGCCGGCTTGCTCGCGTTCAGGCGCTCATTCAGCACCGAACCAGGCCTGATGCTGCCGAGGTCGAGACTGAACGGCTCGGTTGCCGTCTTTCCTGGCGTTGCCGACAGGAATGCGTGATGGAAGCGCGTCCGGATGCCCGACGCGGCGTGCCGTTCGCGCAGGCGCTCGAGTGCATCGAGCGTGTCGGCGAATCCCTGTGACAGATGCACTTCGTCCAGCAGGATCAGGATGTCGTTCGCTGCGAGGCCTGTATGGACCGGCTTCATGCTGTCGGTCACGCCGTATCCCTGCATCAGAAGGCGCGAGCCGAGTTGATCCACCGTTGATGCGATGACGAGCGGCTGATCCGGACTGCGTGCCCAGCCATCGTCGCGCGGGACTCCCCCCCGTAGCGTGAACACGCCGAGCGGCTCGACACTACCTCCCGGAACTGGAGGAGTAACGATCGACTTCAAACGCCGCGCAACTTCAGCGACCACAGGCGGAGCGTCCGCTTCGGTGAGTGCTCGCAGCAGCTTGCGCCCGCGGCCGGCGACCTGATCGACGACGATGCGACGATCCACGACCATCGCAATCCGGCGTGGACACCAGCGCTCATGTGGCTCGCGTACAGGATCAGCATCGAGTGCGAGCGCAAACAGCGCGATATCGATGCAGGTCGTCTTCCCTGCCCCGGTGGGCAGATCCAGCACACGTGGCCAGCGTCGCTCATCGACGACTTTGCGCAGCAGTTCGGTCTGCCAATCGAATGGCGGGCTGCCGTGCACGTGACAGTGGAACTCGGCGAAGTGATGGACCTGCAAAGATGGGTTGATGGGCTCGGCCATGTTACACCTCTCCGTCGACAGGCAGACAAAGTCCGAGGCCGAAATATCTCCCCGCACCGAGAATCACCGGACCGTGAACCGGTTCGGAAAACCGGATATCGGCGTGCACGCGAACGCGTGGCATACGCCCCGGCTGACCCGGCCAGGGCAGGTAGGCTCTTACCGGCTGCACACCGGCGAGAATCGGTGCCGATGAGATCTCAACCGACACAGGGCGCGGCAGACCGATGTACTCGCACGCCTTCATGATCGACTGCTGCGCATTCAGTGTTGCCCTGCGCGCCTGGCCATCACGGTTGCTGCGCAGGTTGCCCGGATACCGATCGAGCGCAATCGGCGTTGCGGTGATGAAGCGCGTTGCGGGCCGGCACCAGGTCGCCGGACGCGCGCTACGATTCCCAGCAATCGTGACACGTCGCACCATGATCGGATCGAAGGTCGATCCGCCAAGTTCGATCACGCCACTCTGCGCACGTGTGTCTTCCCACTGTGCGATAAGTTTCAGCAAATGGGCCCGGTGTTCCTCGGGCAGGTTGCTGGGAAGAACAATCGCACACGCCTTCACGGAACCGTCGGCATGTTTGTGCCCCACGAACGGCAGTGTAATGAACGCGACATGCGGGTGATCCACGGGCCGCCCATCGCCTGCGTGACCGGAAAGCCAGCCGGGCAAAGTCTCCGATCCGTGTTGTTCAATCAGCGCCGCTCGAATCGCGCGGGTGATATCGGTCGTCCGGGATGCGAGGAGGCGGGCGCCGTCCACACGCTCGAATACAATCCAGTCTTCCGAAAATACGCCTCGGCGATGCTGCGTTGGCTGCGGTCTGGGCGTGCCGTACCCCTGCGGACGTGCGGGGAGTGTCCTGCTTTCCACGGCTTGATGCCGCGCGTACTCCTTCTCGAGCCGCTCGAGCTGGCCAGGGGCAATCGTACGCAACACTTCGGCGCCGTGGTCATCCGGAACCAGTGTCGGTTCTCGAAGGTCATCGACCAGTGTGCAACGGACGAGTGATGACGAATGCCCGAGTCGAGTGACACGGCTGGTCAGTTGCTCCAGCGCGGACCTGACTGTCGGCGGCGGTGGTTCCTGCCAGATGAAGGCAAACGTGCTCCTCTCCGGGACCACCACGGGAAACGTGCGCATCTGCCGCGTGCGGCGGTCCGGCAATAATGCGGTGGCGAGTTCAAGCGAAGCATTGGACGGATTCGCATCCACCGTGTTCAGGCGGGCGAAAAACTCTTTCAGCTTTTCCTCTTCCTTCGCGACCGCCTTCCCTGCCTTCTTCAGTTCGCGCTTCGCATCCGGCGTCTTCCCGTTGCCGGACAGGTACGCGAGCCGTTCGCGAGCTTCTCGGAGCGGTCGTTCGACATCACCGAAGAGCGTGATGTCGTTAACCGGAACGAAGAGGTCGTGAACGTTGCGCTGCCTTCTCGCCGCCAGTGGACTCAGGTCGACATCCAATGCCGGTGCGGGCTGCCGCTCCAGCCAGAGGAGCGCTTCACGCTCGGCAGGATCTTCCGTTTCGCCATCATGGTAGGCTGCAACCAGCGCGGAAAAAAACCGTGCTGGATGCGGCGGCCATTCCGCACTGCGGCGGTCGTTGTGCGCTGTTGCAGCGTACCGACCGGTCAGCAGTTCGATTTCGATCGTGAGCATCAGTCAACCTCGACCGACCCCGCCGCGGCCAGCTCACGACTCCTGCGTACGAGGTGAACGAGCTTCGGCGCTGGAGAGAGCGTTGCGAGCGGCTCGCCGGCCTTGACCCCGAACTGCAGAGCCGCCGGCAGCGCGGCCACAGCAGCATTGTAGAGCTCAATCGCGCCCTCGAGGTCCAGGTGCAGCGGTGTGGTGCTCCCATCACGCGCGACAACCTCGAGCGTGAGTGCACGCCCGGGCTCCGGCACCAACAGGCACCGCGACCGCAGATCATGGCCACGCGCTTCGGCACCGAGCACAGCCAGCAGCCCAAGCGCCGCGAGCACCGTGCGAGCCTCGTTGTCGCCGCCCTGGAAACTCAACTTGCGCAGCGCGGCGAGGGACAGGACGACGGTGTGCGTGGCGTAGTCGACGGTCACCCCCCCGGCCAGTGCGTCGATGCTCGGCGGGATATTGCTGTGATTGACTTCCGAGACTCGCCCATCCCCGACCTTTGACGGCTTCCCCTTCTCCTGCAGCGCAGCCACCGGGTCGTGCGTCCAGCCTTCTTCCGGATTCGCGGCCCGGTAGACCTCCGCCGCCTTCGTCACGATTGAAGTCGGATCGATGCGGCTGGCGGTCTTGGCTCCGCTCCGCGCGTTCACACCCACGATCTCCGACACAAGTGCACGCGCGAACTTCGAGCCGAGGCCACCCTTCGGCCCGGTGCTGTCCCACAGACCGAACACGAGGCCGGTCGGGCACACTTTGAAGAGCGGCCCCGCGTTGCGCGCCGTCGCATCGGTGAACGACCGACCGATATCCGACATCCGGAACAGAACGCCATCCAGCAGACTGTCACGTAGCAGTGCGTCCGCCACACGATGCGGCGTGGACAGCGACGTGAGGCGCCCTACGTCCGGTGCGGCTTCGGTGAAATCCACCGCGATGACCGGAAGCGCAATCCTGCCAGCCGACCACAGAGCTTCAAGCGCTTCCTCCATGCGGTTCGCCTGCGACTGGACGGAATCGAGCAGCACGCACTCGACATCACTGCCGTCGATGCGGCGAGTTTCGAACGCGTACTTCGCGCCCGGGCTCTTGCTCTCGACGGAGTGGGATGGGGGGAAGATCTTCTCGCCGGCCCCGCCTGCCGGCTGGAGAGTGGCCCGGCCGCGAATCGCCACGGCATCGGTTGTGACGAACTTCTGCAGCTGCTCGATGGACAACGGTTTGGACGCCGACATCGGTCTGTCCTTTCGGTTGGAGGAGGATCGGACTGCAACTGCTCACGGCTTGTTCACGGTAACCCGACGGTCTGACAATCAGATCGTCAGCGGGGTCAACATGCTTCAATGGAGTCCGCCAGCCGGCGGAATTTCGCTTGCGATACGTGTCGATTTAACATCTCAACGAAGTGCTTCAATGGGGCGAGCCTGGTCTCGGCTCGAGATATGGTCGCGCGCTGGCCGGGCATCATAGGAGTTGCAGGATCGCCGCCGCCAGGCTCACTATTGCCGCGACGAGCGCAATCCACTCGGTGATGCTATGCACCCTGCGTCTGCGCGATTTCCTTTTGTCGGTGCGACGCGAGCGAGCAGTCATGTGGTCCTGGGTGCGATTTAACGTCTCAAAGAAGTTAACCTGATTCAGTAGTGGCGCCAATACTGTTATTGATTCGCAGGATTTTGCCACAGTTTTCCTGTTTGCAGCCTCCAAAGTTGGCTCGGAGTCATAATTTCTACGGGGGTTGAGTGGGGCCGCACCGTTCGAGGGAGCCTGTTGTGATTGCAGCCAAGCGCCAGGACCGGAAATGAAACGCGCCAGTATTGAAGCGGTGGCCCGGGCCCTTACCGCCGCGGATGTGCCGTTCATCATCGTCGGTGGCTTGGCCGTTGTGGCGCATGGTTACAATCGCTTCACACACGATCTCGATCTCGTGATCCGCATCGAGCCCGCATCCATTCGTGGCGCGTTCGACGCGCTCGCGTCCCTTGGATATCGTCCGCGCGTCCCGGTGACAGCGGCTGTTATGAGCGATCCCGAGCAGCGAGCGCGCCTGGCTCGAGACAAGAACATGACCGTGCTGAATTTCACCAGCGACCAGCATCGAGACACACCGGTCGACATCTTCGTCGAGGAGCCCTTCGATTTTTCTGCTGAATACGCACGGGCCTACGTCGAGGATGTGGCGTTCGGCGTCCCTGTCCGCATTCTGAACCGCGAGACACTGATCCGGCTCAAAGAACAATCGGGGCGACCACAGGACCTGGCAGACATCGCCGGGCTCCGAGATGACGAGGGTCGGGGATGAGTGATAAAGACGCCTGGGAAGCCGCTACCTGGGACGGGCTGCGGCGCATCCAGCAAGAGGAGTTTCGGCGCCTGTCGTTCGCCGAAAAGCTGGATTGGCTCGAGAACATGGCTGAGGTCGAAGCCGCATTGCGCGAGTCACGACGGAGGCGGCAAGCGCAGGGCGTAACCAAACACTCGGACGGGTCGGCTGAAAACTCCCGGTCGCCATGACCAGCCACCACGACAGCTACCTCCGCGCGAACTTGCATCTGCAACCAAAGTTCCCGGGAGCGGAACACGAAGATTTTCCCCGGCGGCTCGGTCCGGTGCGAACTTGCATCTGCAACCAAGATTCGCAGGAGCGAAACACGGCGAATCGCCCAATGATCGCGCCGAAACCGCCCGGTGGACGATTCACCTTTCCTCACCGGGTCAATTGCCCACCGGCCAGGCAAGCAACCCGGCGCGCGGGCAATTCACCCGTTACAGGCGGGTCAATCGCCCATTCGCCCGAGCAGAGGGCCGCGATTGGGCGGTTTGCCGCAACGTCGCGCGTCCGTGAAAATCGCGACGCATCGTTCGCTTGACCTAACTGTCCCGATCTGTGTCGTCCGCGCCCTCGCCGGCGTCGTCCTCCGCGCCCGCGCCTCCTGCGGCGGCGCCATCAGCGCGGCCGCCCCTGCGCCCGATCCATCCGAGCAGCACGCCGGCAGCGAGAACGGCAACGGCAATCCACACGAGCCAACTGCGCTCGGTCCGGATGCCGGTGAGGGCGAGGACGGCACCGGCGACGAAGATCAGCATCCGGGTCTGCAGGTGCGGATCCTCGCCGCGGCGTTGACGGGACGGGCGCAGGATCATTTCCGGCGCTTCTCGAGGAACGGGCGCAGGATCATTTCCGGCGCTTCTCGAGGAACTGGCGCACGCCTTCCTGACAGTCGGGGGTGGCGCGGGCGAGGGCGTTGACTTCGGCGCCGCGCTGGATGGCCTGCTCGAAGGTGACGCCGTCGATGCCGTAGAAGTGCCGCTTGATCAGGTAGAGCGCGGAGCCGGAACGCTGCGCGAGTCGCTTTGCATAGCGCAGGGCGCCAGCTTCGAGGTCATGATCGGGCAGGACCAGGTTCACCAGGCCGATACGAAACGCAGCCTCCGCATCGATCTCATCGCCGAAGGCAGCGAGTTCGAAGGCGAGCTTCTCGCCGAGGATGCGACGCAGCAGCGCCATCACCATCGCGGGCACGAAGCCGAGCCGGACTTCCGTGTAGGCGAAGCGGGTGCCCTCGGCACAGACGATCATGTCGCAGGCGGTGGCGAGGCCTGCACCACCGGCGAACGCGTTGCCATGCACGGCCGCGATCACGGGTTTGGGGTTGCTGCGAATCTCGAGCAGCAACTGACCGAGCTTGGCTGCGTCACTGAGGTTCGCAATCGGGTCGGCCCCGGCGGCAACCCGCTCGAGTTGGGCGAGGTCGGCGCCGGCGCAGAAGTCCTTCCCTTCCCCACGGATCAGGATGACCTTCGCAGCGTCATCCGCCGCTGCGCGCTGCAGCGCTTCGCGCAATGTGTTCACCAGCGCATCGTCGAGCGCATTGCGCTTCTCCGGCCGGTTGAGCGAGAGAATCGCAACCGAGTCGCGAATTTCGTACAGGACGAGACTCATGACCATCGCTCCAGGAACGGAAGCAGCGCGTCCGGGAGCTCGACCTCCATACGCAGCAGCGCGGTCGAGAAGGTCTTGCCCTGCGCATCGGTCATCAGCGAAACGGTGCCACCACCATCGAGCGCGCCGTGGATCAGAAAGTTGATTGCACGCAGGTTCGGCAACTCAAACCGCTCGACAGAGCCTTTGGCCATCTCGCCGAAGTGTTGTTTCACACGCTCGGCGGTCACCTGCTCGAGCATAATCGGATAGAATTCTTCGCGGCGTGCGATGATGCCGACGTTCACGGTATCGCCCTTGTCGCCGGAGCGGGCATGAGCGAGGTGCACGAGTTGAACACGCGTCATGCGAAGCTCCCCTCCTCGCACGGACTGAACAGCGGAACACTTCTCATGCGGGTGTCACCTCCACGCGCAGGTGCGGCTCGATCTCATTGCGGTCGATGAGCGCGGGCCAGTACGCCACGATGTCCTGAACTTTCGGACGCCCGCCGGCGAAGCCGGTCACGCTCGGCGGTCCGGTCAACACGAGCGGAGCGAGTTCGCGCGTGAACATCTCGACCGACTTCTTGTCCTGCGAACGAACCGCGAAGCGCAGTTCGACTTCGGGCGCATCAGCGCGCGGCGGTCCCGCGAGCGGGCCGTGCGTCGCATTCCAGCCGACGAACTCGGTGCGGATCGCATCGAACTTCGCGCCCATGCGATGGAGTCGCTCGCGCAGAATGCGGTCGGCCATCTGCGCCTTTTTCACCGCATCGGGCCAGGCGTAGACGAGCGTGCCGACCGCCTTGTAACCCGCCTGGTACGAAATCGAAACCTTGAGCTTGTCGGTTTTCGGCGAACCCTTCACGCCGTGCACCTGCACACGATCGTCGCCCCTGTCGTCGAGGTGGATCGTCGAAAAATCGGCGACGACATCGGGTGTGATATAGTCGGCGGGGTTGCCGAGCTCGTACATGATCTGCTCGGTGACAATCGCGCGATTCACACGCCCGCCGGTGCCCTTGTGTTTCGTGACGACGAAGGTGCCATCCGCGCTGGCTTCGATGATCGGGAAACCGATGCCTGCCATGTCGGGGATGCGCTCCCAGTCGCTCAGCGAATTGCCGCCCGATGCCTGCGCGCCGCACTCGTTGATGTGACCGGCAACGACACCCGCGGCGATGCGGTCCCAGTCGTCGGCGCTCCAGCCGAACTCGTACATCATCGGCGCATAGGTCAGCGCGGTATCGGTCGAACGGCCGGTGATGATGACGTTTGCATCGCGCTGCAGCGCTTCGACGATCGGCTCGGCGCCAATGTACGCATTTGCGCTCAGCACACGATCGAGGATGTCGGTGATCGGGCGACCGGTGTCCATGCTGTTGAGCATGTGCCCGCGCTCGATCAGGTCGGGCAGTCGCTCGAGGATGTCATCGCCGAACACCGCGCCGACCCGAATGCGGTTCTGCAGTCCAAGAGTGCGCGCATGCTCGAGCACAGAAGCACGACACGCGTCGATGTTCACGCCGCCGGCATTCGCAACGACGCGGATCTTCTTCTCGACGATGTCGGGCATGATCTCGGCCATGAGCGAGACGAAGTCGCGCGCGTAGCCCTGAGAGGGATCGCGCGAACGCTGCTTCTGCAGGATCGACATCGTGACTTCGGCCAGGTAGTCGAGCATCAGGTAGTCGATCGGGCCGTTGCGGACCTGATCGACCGGCGCGCTCAACAGGTCGCCCCAGAAGCCCTGGCCGGATGCGATGCGAATGGTACGCGAATTCATGAGAGTTGCGGCAAAGCTCCGAACGGTCCGATGTGCGGCCCGGCGTTGTGCAGCGCCGCACGCAGGACGAAAGTGATCGTTTCACGCGTGTCTTCGGGGTGGATCACCGCGTCGACAAAGCCGCGTGCAGCGGCATAACGCGCGTCGAGCTGCTGTTCGTAATCGGCGCGCACGGCAGAGATCTTCTGCTGCAGCGCTTCGTCCGGCTCCTGCTTCTGCTTCTTCAGGGTTTCGAGCTGCGGTCCGAACAGCGCCATCACCGCGCTCTCACCCTCCATGACACCCATGCGGCCGGTCGGCCAGGTAAAGATGAAGTCGGGGTCGAAACCCTGCCCGGCCATCGCGTAGTAACCCGCGCCGGACGCGTGATTGATGGTGAGCACGATCTTCGGTACGGTCGCGGTCGCCATGGCTTCGACGAAGCGCGCGCCGGCACGAATAATCCCGGACTGCTCCGCATCCGGACCGACCATGAAGCCGCTCACATCCTGGATAAACAGGATCGGTGTGCCGTGGCGGTTCATCGTCTCGATAAAAAACGCGGTCTTCTCCGCCGACTCCGTGTAGATGATGCCACCAAAACGCGGCGGCCCGCCCTTCGCCGGCTTCACCATGCCGCGCGCATTCGTGATGACACCGACCCCGATGCCGTTGATGCGACCGGTGCCGCAGATCATCTCGGGCGCGAAGTCCGCCTGGAACTCGTCGAGTTTGCCATCGTCGAGAATTGCCCGCAGCACTTCGCGGATTTCGTACGGCTGGCGATGATCCTCGGGAAGAATGTCGGCGGTGAATTCGCGGCCGGGTTTTGCAGGCGTGACGCGTACTGCGGCCGGCGGCGCGTACGGCAGATCCGCGATCAGTTCGCGCATACGCGAGACACAACTGCGGTCATCCGCGAGCCGATAGTGCGCAACCCCGCTGATCGCGTTGTGCAGCGCTGCGCCGCCGAGCTCTTCGGATTCGACGGTCTGACCGGTTGCGCCCTTCACCAGGTTCGGCCCGCCCAGCCCCATGAAGCTGGTGCCCTCGACCATCAGGATCACATCCGAGAGTGCGGGCAGATACGCACCGCCGGCGATGCACGGCCCCATCACCGCGGCGATCTGCGGGACCCTGAGGTAGCGGCGCATGAGCGAGTTGTAGAAAAAAAGCCGGCTCGCACCGTACTGCCCGGGGAAAACGCCGCCCTGATACGGAAGGTTCACACCAGCCGAGTCGACGAGGTAGACGATCGGGATGCGGGAGCGCATCGCGATCTCCTGCGCGCGCAGCATCTTCGTGATCGTCTCCGGCCACCAGGACCCTGCCTTTACCGTCGCATCGTTTGCGATGATCACGACGGGCCGATCATGCACGGTGCCGAGCCCGGTGACCACACCGGCAGCGGGTGCCTGGCCCTCGTAACGGTCATACGCAACGAGCAGCCCGATTTCATGGAAAGTGGTGCAGGGGTCCAGCAGAAGGGCGATGCGCTCGCGTGCGGTGAGTTTCCCCTGCGCGTGCTGACGCTCGATTTTGTCGGGGCCGCCGCCCTGACGGAGGCGCTCCTCCAGCGTCTTCAGTTCGGCCGACAGTCGCGCCAGCCTCGGCGTCGCGACCTTCGCTCTATCGGCCGACGGCATTCTGGCTGAAGTACTCGCGCACAAAGTCGATCGGTGCGCTGGTCGGCGTGCCGGGGCCAAACAGTTTGGCTACACCCATCGATTCGAGGGCTACGATGTCTTCCTCCGGCAGGATCCCGCCGCCAATCACGAGGATGTGGTCGGCGCCCTGCTCCCGGAGCAACTCCAGCACCCGCGGGAACAGCGTCATGTGCGCGCCCGAGAGGATCGACAGCGCCACCACGTCGACATCCTCCTGCACGGCGGCATTCGCGATCATCTCCGGCGTCTGATGCAGGCCGGTGTACACCACCTCGTACCCCGCATCCCGGAACGCGCTCGCGATGACCTTCGCCCCGCGATCGTGCCCGTCCAGCCCGGGCTTGGCGACCAGAATTCTGATTTTGCGATCCGTCATAGTGGTTCTCAACATACACTCGCAGGCCCGGGTCCGGCGAGTGCTCTCGCGGAGGACGCGGAGCCTCGGTGCTTCGGCGGAGTTCGCGTTGCCTCGGCGGGCCGGGTTGCCTCAGTGACCGCATTGCCTTGGCGGATCGGTTGTTCCTTCTCTCGCGGAGCCGCAGAAACGCGGAGCCGCAGAGATGCATTCATGTTCAATATCTGTTCTGGGGCTTCTTCCGAATCTTATTTTGATTTTTTACATCATGATCCCGGTAGTTCGATCTCACACCGAATCTGAGATTGAATTTATTATTTTAAATGGAATTGAAACCGGAACGAAACCAACCGGCTCACGTAGATTGGAAGTAACGGCCCTCTGCGGCTCTGCGTCTCTGCGGTCGGAGTAGGAACCACGGTTACTCGTCACCCCCTCCGCAGATCGGGACGTGCGGGATTACCGCATCCGGCTCCTGCCTCAAGTAGTGACGCCAAAGCGGGTCACTCCTTCAGCTTCGCCCCGAGTCGTCCGTTGTCAGTGGTCTCGCGGAGCCGCAGAAACGCGGAATCGCGGAGTGCTCGTTCGTCTGGGTTGCTCGTTTGCTTCGGCATCCCGGGGTACTTCAGGACAACCGGTACTGTCAGCGACCAGCGAGTGATTCCGACATCCGGTGCTCCGACACCCCCGGTAACAGCTTCAACAACCGGTACTATCGGCCACCGGCGAGTGATTTCGATGCCCGGTGCTCCGAGACCACCGGTAACAAATTCAACAACCGGTACTATCAGCGGCCGGTAAGTATCCATCGCCCGGTACCGAAGAAGAATCCGGAACTCTCCGCGACTCCGCGTTTCTGCGGCTCCGCGAGATGGTGAGCAAGCGGTACCCCCAACCAAGCGGTTCCCCGAATAAGCGGTCCGCTTGAGAGAACGCGACTCAGTGCCTCAGCGTCAGCGCCTCCGCGATACCGCGATCAGGTTTTCGGTGGTGTGGGAAAAGAGGGTGCCGTCCCAGTCGCCGAAGTATTCGATGTCGGTGAAGCCGGCGTGTCGGAGGAGGTCATCGATTTCGGTGGCCGTGCGGAGTTTCAGGGCGTGTTGTTTCCGGCCGCGTTCCTCGCCGCGTCGCCACTGGAGACGTTCGTAGCTGATGCCGGCGATGGGGTCGAAGCGACGGCGGACGCGGACCTGGATGCCGTTGGGGAGTTCCCAGCGGTCCTTTTCGGAGTAGTGCGCGATGACGTCATCGCGGTGCATGCTCTCGAGGAGGAACAGGGCGCCGGGCTTGAGGACGCGGCGGATCTCGCGGAGGGCGGCGAGATCCTGGTCATCGGAGAGGAAGAGCCCGAGGCTGGTGAAGACGTTCACGGCGGCGTCGAAGCTGTGGTCGGCGAAGGGGAGGAACCGGATGTCGGCGGCTGCGTACCCGGGGGCGTGGCTGCCTCGTTCCGCGCGTCGCATGAGAGGTTCGGAGATGTCGGCGCCGAAGACGTCGTAGCCGGCTTCCTGGAGCAGCCTGGTGTGGCGCCCCCAGCCGCAGGGCACGTCGAGAATGCGGCTGCCGGCAGGGAGGCCGAGCAGTTCGATCATGCCGCCGACTTCTGCCCTGCTCTTCTCCTCCGGGAAGAGGTCGATATGCAGTTCGAAGAAATCATCCCCGAAGTAGTTACGCCACCAGCTCATTCCTGGTCGTTTTCTCCGACTTCTTCAATGACCGGTTCGAGGTCGATGCGCACGCGTTCGACACGTCGGCCGCTGACGCCGGTGACGGTGATAATACCGCCGGGGAATTCGACGAGGTCGGTTTCGCTCGCGATGCGGCCGAGCATGCCCATGACGTAGCCACCGACAGTGGTGTAGTCCTCGGACGGCAGGTCGACTCCGAGCGTCTCGTTGATCTCGGAAAGTGTGGCGCTGCCGGCGACGATGTAGCTGTGGTCGCCGGCGGGCTGGATCATGGAGCCTTCGACATCGTACTCGTCGCGGATGTCGCCGACGATCATCTCGATCACGTCTTCGATGGTGACCAGTCCGGCGGTACCGCCGAATTCGTCGACCACGATGGCGATCTGGACCTGGTCGCGCTGCATGTCGCGCAGCAGTTGTTCGACGCGCTTGGAATCCGGCACGAACGGTACGGTCCGGATCAGCGGTGTGAGGTCGCTTTCGCCGTTACGTTCGGCGCGCCAGAGGTCGCGGGCGAGGACCACGCCGACGACGTTGTCGATGTTCTCGCCGAAGACGGGCACGCGGCTGTGGCCGCTGGCGAGCACGAGTTCGGAGGCCCGCGGCAGAGGTGTGTTGGCCGCGAGCGAGAACATCTCGGTGCGCGGGGTCATGATCTCGGCCGCGGTGAAATCGGCGAGGTGGAAGACGCTGCGGATCATTTCGACGGGCTGTTCGCGCAGCAGTCCGTGTTCGTACGTCTGCGTGAGCAGCATCTCGAGCTCTTCGGGGCGGTGCACCTTCTCGGCTTCGCGCGGGGTCTGCAGACCGATGGTGCGAAGCAGCAGGTTGGCGGTGCCATTGAGCAGCGAGATGAATGGGGTGAGCAGCTTCGAAAATGCGATCAGCGGTCCGGCCGTCCACATGCTGGTCGCCTCGGGAAATAGCAGTGCCACGGACTTGGGGGCGAGTTCGCCCAGCACGATGTGCAGGAAGGTGATGAACGCGAATGCGATCGTGCCTGCGACAACGTGTGTGCTGATCACACTCCAGGGGTCGGGCAGTCCGGCGAAGGCCTGCGCGATCAGCGCGGCAACGGTGGTCTCTCCGACCCAGCCGAGCCCGAGCGAGGAGAGTGTGATGCCGAGTTGTGTGCCCGAGATGTAGTGGTCGAGTCGTTGAATTGCGGAAGCGGCGAGCTTCGCGCGCGTGTTCCCGGTCCTCGCGATGGCGTCGATGCGGGTGCGGCGTGCACCGACCAGGGCAAATTCGGCGGCGACAAAGAAGCCGTTTGCGAAGACCAGCAGGAATACGATGGCCAGGCGAAAAAGGATCTCGCCGAGAGATAAGGCAGTTTCGGTCATGAAATGTGGGGCTGCCCGCGATACATGCGGTCGAGCGCGCGCGTGAGCTCGGTGAAACTGCGAATCACGGTGACGTCTGCAGGCGCTGCACCACCGGTGGTGGTGAGGAAGATCGGCTCGATCCCTGCTGCGCGCGCGCCGATCACATCAACCTCATAGACATCACCGACGTGCACCGCCGCTTGAGGCGGTGCGCCGGCACGTTCGAGTGCAATCCGGAAAATCTGCGGATTCGGTTTTTCGACCCCGACCACGCCGGAATCGATCACGAAATCGAGATGCTGACGCAGCCCTGCATGCGCGAGGAACTGCTCAACTCGACCATCGGCATTGGAGACGACGCCGAGCGTAAAACCGCGGCTTTTCAGTTCCGCGAGTGTGTCGGCGGTGCCGGGCTCGACGTGACTCCAGAGTGTGCCCGCGATGTGGCGTTTACCGACCGCGGCACTCACGTCCGCGGCGATTTCCGGCGTGCAGCCGAGCACATCGAGCAGGCGGGCCGCGTACAGGCGCCACGAGCCTGCATCGTCGATGACCTGACCGCTGCGAATGGCGGCGGAGCGTGCCTCGCGTGCGGTCTGGTCCGCGACCAGGAAGGCCGCTTCATCCCGCTCGATCCCGAAGTCTGCGAGTGTGCGCAGGATGAACGCACGATCCGGATGGATGAGCGTTCCTCCAGCGTCGAGGAAGATCGTGGTGATACCGTTCATCAGAAGAAGATCGGCTCGCGATAGGCGCCGAACACGTCTTCCATGGCACGGCGGATCTCGTACAACGTGCAGTAGGCGCGCACGCAATCGAGCATCGGCTCGATGACGTTGCGGTTTTCGCGCGCGGCCTGGCGCAGCACTTCGAGCGTACGCTCGACCTGCGCGGTGTCCCGCGTGCCGCGCAACTGCGCGAGTCGCTCGCGCTGCCGCTTCTCCGGCGCATCGGTAATCTTCAGGATCTCAATGTCCGAATCCTCGCCGCCTTCCTCGAAGGCGTTCACACCTACGACGATGCGCTGGTCGGTCTCGATCTCCTGCTGCTGGCGCATCGCGCTGTGCGCAATTTCGCGCTGGAAGTAGCCCGCCTCGATGCCGCGCACAACGCCGCCGAGCCGTTCGACTTCGTCGAAGATCTGCTCGGCCTCACGCTCGAGCCGATCGGTCAGCGCCTCGACGTAGTAGGAGCCCGCAAGCGGGTCGATGGTGTTGGCAACGCCGGTCTCATAGGCGAGGACCTGCTGGGTGCGCAGCGCGATGCGCACCGACTTTTCGGTCGGCAGCGCGAGCGTCTCGTCCATTGAGTTGGTGTGCAGCGACTGCGTGCCGCCGAGCACTGCGGCCAGCGCCTGGTAGGCGACGCGCACGATGTTGTTCTCGGGCTGCTGCGCGACCAGTGAAACACCCGCGGTCTGCGCGTGGGTGCGCAGGCGCCACGACTCTTCCTTCTTCGCGCCGTACTTCTCGCGCATCGTCCTCGCCCAGATGCGACGCGCCGCGCGGAACTTGGCGATCTCCTCGAAGAAGTCGTTGTGCACGTCCCAGAAGAACGACAGCCGCGGCGCGAAGTCGTCGACATCGAGCCCGCGCTCGATCGCACGCTCGACGTACTCGAAGCCGTTGCGCAGCGTGTAGGCGAGTTCCTGCGCGGCGGTCGCGCCGGCCTCGCGGATGTGGTAGCCGCTGATGGAGATCGGGTTGTACTTCGGCGCGTGTTTCGACGCCCACTCGAACATGTCGACGATCAGGTTGAGCGCCGGTTCGGGCGGGTAGACCCAGGCGTGCTGGGCCATGTACTCCTTCAGGATGTCGTTCTGCACGGTGCCGCGCAGCAGTTCGGGCTTTACGCCCTGCTTCTCGGCAGCGACGACGTAGAACGCGAACAGGATGATGGCCGGTCCGTTGATCGTCATCGAGACGGAGACCTGATCGAGCGGGATGCCGTCGAACAGTGTCTCCATGTCGGCGAGGCTCGAAATCGCGACGCCGCACTTGCCGACTTCACCGAGCGAGCGCGGGTGATCCGAGTCGTAACCCATGAGCGTCGGGAAGTCGAACGCGACAGACAGCCCGGTCTGCCCGTGGTCGAGCAGGTACTTGTAGCGCGCGTTGGTTTCCTCGGCGGTCCCGAAGCCGGCGAACTGGCGCATCGTCCAGAGCCGTGTGCGGTACATCGAGGTGTAGGGGCCACGCGTGTAGGGGTACTCACCCGGGAAGCCGATGCGATCGAGGTAGTCCTGATCGCCATGGACATGCACCGGCGTGTAGAGCGGCTCGACCGGTACGCCGGAAATGGTCGTGAACTCGGGTACGCGGGCCGGCAGGCGCGAGAACGCGCTTTCCCATTCGGCGAGGCGGGCCCGCAGTTCGGCCAGCTCGCGATCCTGTTCGCGTACGCGCTGGCTCAGCTCATCGTCCGTGGCGTGGCCGCCCGGCACTTTGGATTCCATCAGACTCATCGGTTTGCCCAGGGCTGGAGGCGCAGGAGAGCCCGGCTGGCCCTTCCCTGCCATTCAATTGAGACTCTACCCGGCAACAGCATTCACGATTCGATCCGCGACGTCATAGGGAGTCTGTATGCCCGACTCCAGATCGTCCAGTGCCGCATCGAGTGTGGCCTGGCCCTGCCGATCGGTCCAGACCACGGTCTGCATGCGGCGATCGACCGCTTCGCGGACCCGCTCGGCGAACCTGGCCCGGCGGCGCCGCGAAAGCTCCCCTGAAGTCTGCAGCCAGTCGCGGTGCTTATCCAGAGCTTCGACAAGTTCGGCCACGCCCTTCGCCTGCTCGGCCACGGTCTGAAGCACGGGAATCGACCAGCTCCCCTCGCTTTCGGCGACCTGTTGCTGCATCTCCCGACGGCGCTTCCGGTTCAGAGTCAGGTCGACCCCGTGGTGGGCCGGCACGTTCCGCAGGCCCTGCCCGAGCCGCAGGTGCAGCATCATCTCGATTTCGCGCGCCAGCCGGTCCGCACCGGGCCGGTCGGACTTGTTGATCACGAACAGGTCCGCGATCTCCATGAGCCCGGCCTTCATCGCCTGGATCGAGTCGCCCGACTCGGGCACCAGCACAACCACGGTCGAGTCCGCGGTGGCCGCAATGTCCAGTTCCGATTGGCCGACCCCGACCGTTTCGATGATCACACGATCGAAGCCGAAGGCGTCCATCAGGTCGGCGACTTCCTTGGTGGTGAGCGCGAGCCCGCCGAGCGAGCCGCGCGTCGCCATCGAGCGGATGAACACCCCGTCATCCAGCGCGACCTCGTTCATGCGGATCCGGTCGCCGAGCAGCGCGCCGCCGGTATACGGCGAGGTCGGATCCACGGCGATGACGCCGACCGTGTCCCCCTGGGCCCGGAAGGCCGCCGCAAGTCCCGACGTGAGGGTCGATTTGCCGGCACCGGGCGGACCGGTCAGCCCGATCCGCTGCGCGTGTCCAAGGCGGCCGTGCGCCACCTGCATCAGTTGCTCGAAGCCGGGACGGCGGTTCTCGACGATCGAGATGGCGCGTGCGAGGGCTGGTCGCCGGCCGTCCGTAAACGCCTCCCACAGGGCGGCGTGCTCCGCCGACAGGGTAAAGGATGGGTTCGTCATGCTCACGGAAGAATAGGCAACGGGGACGAAAGCGGCGAGCTTGCGCGAAAATGCACGTGTGTTTAGTCCCGAACAAACACGCTCTCGCTCTCGCTCCCGCTTTCGCTATCGAGTCGTTTTTCCGGGTCAGGCACGGGAACGGATTCGAGAGCGAAAGCGATAGCGAGAGCGAGAGCGTAGGGGGCGAGAGCGAGAGCGTTAGCGTGGGGAGCGAAAGCGTTAGCGGGAGCGTGAAGGAGGCGGCCGGATGCCGCGGGCGTGGCGGAGCGGATTCTCGAGCAGGTGCGTGGGGAGGAACAGCACCAGCACGAACATGAACAGCGCGACGCCGAGGCCGAGTCCGAGCAGCCAGAGGTTATGGAGTTCGAGGTAGGTGATCGAAGCGATCAGCGCGATGGTGAGGGCAAACACGCTGAGCAGGATCCGGCGGACCTGGAGCAGCATGAAGCGCTGGGTCTGGAACAGGTCGCGGGGGTGGACGCGGACGCGGAATTCCTCGCGTTCGGCGCGCTGCACGATATCACGAATCGCGCTGAAGCCGGAGCGCACCTCGTCCATGACATTGCGTGCGAGCTGCTGCGGTTCGCGCAGCCGGCTCTCGAGCAGTTCCCCGCGCATGTCGTGCACGACGGAGCGTGCGACCTCGAAGCCGTTGAAATACGGGTCGTAGCGGAAGCCGATGCCTTCGAGCAGTGCGGTGGCGCGGAAGAAGTACACGAGTTCGCGTGGCAGCATGAGCGGCCACGTGTAGAACGTGTCCATGATCTCCTGTACAGCTTCCTGCACGCGGCGCGGTCCGAGGTCCTTCATGCGGCGGATAATCGCCATGATCTCGACGGCGGCGTCGCGGATCTCCGAGCGCGAAATCTCGGGGTCGATCATGCCGAGCTCGTACATGACGTTGATCATGCTGTCGAGCTCTTCGCGACCGGCGGCGAGCGCGAGTTTGATGATGTTCTCGCGTGTTGAGCGGCTCAGTTGAACCGCCATCCCCCAGTCGAGCAGAACCAGCGTGCCGTCCTTCTCGACGAGGATGTTGCCCGGGTGCGGATCGGCGTGCAGGAACCCGTCGCGCAGCAGCATGCGCAGGTAGGTTTCCGTGAGCGTACGCATGATGCGCTCGAACTGCAGTTCGCCTGAGGCGAATCGCTCGGAGAGCCGGTCGACCTTGTCGCCTTCGACCCACTCCATGACCAGCACACGCTGACGGGTGAAGTTCTGGTATACGCGCGGGGTGCGGACGCGCGAGTCGGCCGCGAAGTTTTTCTGGAAGCTCGCGATGTGTTCGGCTTCCGCGCGGAAATCCATTTCCTCGCGCACGCGCACGCTGAACTCGCGCACGACGTTGGTGAGCGCGCGCACGTGGTGGTTGGGAAAAAGCACGTTCAGCAGGAAGAGCACACGGAAGGAGATGTCGAGGTCGACGGCGACGAGCGCTTCGACATCCGGCCGCAGCACCTTGACCGCGACGCGTGCACCGTCAATCGTGGCGCGGTGGACCTGGCCGAGACTCGCGGCTGCGACCGGCTCGCGTTCGAAACTCTCGAAGAGATCGGCGGGACGTTTGCCGAGTTCCTCGAGCACGACCTGCTCGATGTGTTCGGGCGTATCGGGCGGGACGCGGTCCTGCAGCCTGCCGATCTGCGAGAGGTACGGTTCGGGCAGAATGTCGGCGCGGGCGCTCAGGACCTGGGCGAGTTTGATGAAGGTCGGGCCGAGAGCGGCGATCGCGGCGGTGAGGCGCTCGGCGCGTTCGGAATGCTGTTCGAGGGAGACGCGCCGGCGTCCGCCGAACAGGACGAACCTGCGCCGGTCGCGGATGAAGGCGAAGACGAACGGCAGCAGCTTCGCCATGATCGCGAACGCCCGCCGCCATCGTTTCATCAGCTCGCCCGCTCGACGGCTCCGGGCAGCGGTGCCACCGATCCGGCCGAAAGCACGAAGGTGAAAGCCTGGTCCACGCTCATATCGACTGCCCGTACCAGCGAACGCGGCACGATCACGAGGAAGCCGCTGGTCGGATTGGGCGCGGTCGGGATGAAGACCGTGACGAATTCCTCAGCGCCGGACTGCTGAATGGCCTCGGGCGCACGTGCGGCAAGGAAGCCAAGCGCCCAGCGACCGGGGGCGGGATACTCGACCACGACCACTTCCTTGAACGGGCGCGCCTCGCGGCTGAACACGGTGCGCACGATGTTGTTGGCGGCGCTGTAGATTCGGCGGGCGATCGGGATGCGTTCGAGCAGCGCGTTCCAGGCGCCGATGATGCGCGAGCCGATCGTGCGCTGCGCCAGCCAGCCGACCACGATCAGCAGCGCGAGCAGCGCCACCATGCCGAGGCCGTGCACGGACCGGCCGATCACCGGATAGAGGAATCGGCCGAGCAGACTGTCGGTCGTTTCGAACAGCCACCACAGGACGGCGGCCGTGACGGTGAGCGGGGCGATGACGATGAGGCCGGCAATCAGATGCCGACGAAGTGCTCGCCCGAGCAAAGCGCTCATGGAAGCTCGAGCGTGGCGAAGATCCGTTCCTGCAGCATCCACATCTCGCTCTCTTCGCGCGACTCGTCTTCGGGATGATCGAAGCCGAGCACGTGGAGCGTGCCGTGGATGGTAAGCCGTGCGATCTCATGCTGCAGGGGTACGCCGATCTCCTGCGCCTGCCGTTGCGCCTGCTGCGCCCCGATGTAGATGTCGCCGACCGGACGTTCGCCACCCTGGTAGAGCGGGAAGGAGATAACGTCGGTCGGCCCGTCGTGCTGCAGGTACTGCTGATTGAGGTTGGCGATCTGCTCGTCGCCGACCAGCGTAACGGAAACCGCGGCGTCCTCGACACCACGGTCCGCCAGCGTCGCCTCGATCGCGGCGCGCACGATCAGTTCAAAATCGATGCGGCCCAGTTCGGGATCATCGGTCAGATCCTCCGACCGGTTGATTTCCAGATCGTAGCTCATCGCCCTGATTCGTCACGCTCGTCGTCCGCGGTCGCGTACGCCTGGATGATTTCCTTCACCAGGCGGTGCCGCACCACGTCGACGCCTTCGAGGTATACAAAGCCGATGCCTTCGATGCCGCGCAGGATGCGCTCGATCTCGAGCAGTCCCGAATCGTCCCGGCGCGGCAGGTCGATCTGCGTCTTGTCGCCCGTGATCACGACCTTCGAGTTCAGCCCGAGTCGGGTCAGGAACATCTTCATCTGCGCGGTCGTCGCGTTCTGCGCTTCATCCAGAATGACAAAGGCGTCCGCGAGCGTACGGCCGCGCATGTAGGCGAGCGGCGCAATCTCGATGGCGCGCGTTTCCAGCGCGCGACGCACCCAGTCGCTCGGCATGATGTCTTCCAGCGCATCGTAGAGCGGACGCAGGTACGGGTCGACCTTTTCCTGCAGGTCCCCGGGCAGAAAACCAAGGTTCTCCCCTGCTTCAACCGCAGGACGCGCGAGAATGATCCGCTTCACACGATTCTTGCGCAGCGCATCGACGGCCGCGGCTACGGCAAGGTACGTCTTGCCGGTACCGGCCGGGCCGATCGAAATCACGATGTCGTTCTTCGCGATTTCCTCGAGATAGCGACGCTGCCCCTCCGACTTCGAGGTGATCAGCTTGCGCAAGCCGGCGAGGAGCACCTGCCCCTCATCCTGGCTGCCCGGAGCTGCCGCCTCGCTGCGGCCCTGGCCGTTGCTGCTGCTCCTCGTGCGGAAGGCACGATGGATGTCTTCAATGTCAAAACCCTGACCGGTCCGTGCGAGGTTGACAAGCCGTTCCGCAACCGGAACGGCACGCTCGACATCGGCGAGTTCGCCGGAAAGGATCAGGTGATCGCCGCGCAGGATCACGCGGCAGTGTGACAGACGCGACAACTCCTGGAGGTGCGCGTCGTTGACGCCCGCGAGCGTCAAATAATCGGCGCCTTCGGCGTCGACGCGGTGCTCGATGGTGGTACCGTCCAAACTCAGCTCCTGGTGCCCTTGTCTGCGACTGCGATGTGCAGTTCGCGCAGCTCGGGAGTGGTAACCGGCGAGGGCGCGCCTTCGAACAGGGCGCGCGCCGCCGTTGTCTTCGGAAACGCAATGACGTCCCGCAGGCTGGTCATCCCCGCGAGGAACATCACGAGCCGGTCGAAACCGAACGCAAAGCCGCCGTGCGGCGGTGCGCCGTAGCGGAACGCCTCGAGCAGGAAGCCGAACTTCGCTTCTGCTTCCTGTTCAGACAGGCCGAGTGCCCGGAACACGTGGCGCTGAAGGCGCTGATCGTGAATCCGGATCGATCCGCTGGCCAGCTCGTTTCCGTTATACACCGCATCGTACGCGCGGGACCGCAACCCGGCCGCAAACAGTTGACGCGCCACATCCTGACCCACGGCGCTATCCGGCGTCATGGCGATGAGCGTATCGATATCGTCCACATGTGGCATCGTGAACGGATGGTGCGCTGCAACAACCCGGCCCGTCTCCTCCTCCCAGTCGAACATCGGGAACTCGGTGATCCAGGCCCAGGCGTGCTCGTGCGGATTCCGCAGATTCAGGCGGTCGCCCATGTGACGGCGCAAGGCATCGAGCGCGCCATCGACGTACGGCGGCGCCTTGCCGGCCGCCGCCAGCCGGTAAACCCCGATCACCCCCACGAACAGGTCACCCGGCTCCAGACCGGTCGCGTCGAGGAAGCTCTCCAGGAGTTCGCCGGAAAGCGCTTTGGCGAAGGTGCCGTTCACGCCATCGTCGGTGCGCCGCAGCCAGAGCGCGCCGCCCGCGCCGTTCGCCTTCGCGATCTCCGCGAGCTGGTCGAGTTCCTTGCGGCTGAGCGCGCCGCCGCCGCGGGCGACAAACCCGCGGATGCGCGAGCCGGCGGCCGCGGCATCCTGGAAGAGCTTGAAGTCGGCGCGGGCGAGGAGTTCGGTCAGGTCGTGGAACTCCATGCCGAAGCGGAGGTCGGGCTTGTCGGTGCCGTAGCGCTCCATCGATTCGCGATAGGTCAGACGCGGGAACGGCGTCTTCAGCTCGACGCCGAGGATGTCGAACCAGAGGCGCGCGATCATGCCTTCGCCGACGGCGAACACGTCCTCCTCATCGACGAAGGACATCTCGGCGTCGATCTGGGTGAACTCGGGCTGGCGATCGGCGCGCAGGTCCTCGTCGCGCAGGCAGCGCGGGATCTGGAAGTAGCGGTCGTAGCCGGCCACCATGAGTAGCTGCTTGTAGATCTGCGGCGACTGCGGAAGCGCGTAGAACTCGCCCGGATGCACGCGGCTCGGTACCAGGTAGTCGCGGGCGCCTTCCGGGGTGCGACGCGTGAGCAGCGGCGTCTCGATCTCGTAGAACCCCTGGCCGGCCAGGTAGCCGCGCACCGATTGCATGGCGCGGTGCCGCAGCGCGAGCGCGTGCTGGAACTGCTCGCGGCGCAGGTCGAGGTAGCGGTAACGCAGGCGGAGTTCTTCGGCCGGCAGTTCGTCGCCCGGGTTGACCGCGACCGGGATGGCCGGGACCTCCGACTCGCTGAGGACCTCGAGCTCGGTGACGTGGATTTCCACGGCGCCGGACGCAAGTTCGCGGTTGATGTTGGCTTCGGGGCGAAGCACGACGGTGCCCTTCACGTGGATCACCCATTCCCCGCCGAGGCGATGCGCGCGTTCGAGGGTTTCCGGCGGGGTCCAGTCGGGCCCGAACGAAAGCTGGACGCGCCCGGAACGGTCGCGCAGGTCGATGAACACGAGCCCGCCGAGGTCGCGCCGGCGGTGCACCCACCCCGCCAACTGCACCGTCGAGTCCGCGTGCTCTGCCCGCAGCGCGCCCGCCTGATGTGTCCGATAACTCGTCTTCATGAACTACTGTTCTCCTCAGATTGCCTGTGTCTGCGCGCGACCAGCGTGAACCCGGCGGTGATCCCGAGGGCATCGGCGACCCAGTCCAGGACTTCCGGCGAGCGTGTAACGGTCCGGCTCTGGTTCAGCTCATCGCCCAACCCGCAACTGAGTGCGACGGCGATCAGCAACCAGGCCGGTGGCGTCCCGCCTGCGCGCACCCACCCGCGTGCGAGCAGGACACCAAGTATCCCGTACATGAAAAAATGGGCGGCCTTGTCCAGCGGGAGATCGGTCTCGACCGCCGGGACATTGCTCCGCCCACCAATGAACAGCACGATCACGCCCCAGACCAGCGCGGGCGCGTACGAGAATAATCGCTTCAAAGAAGGTATTTCTGCCAACGACCTGTGTTCACGCGACGACCGGATCGGTAGCCCGGCCTCGCCCCCGAAAAGTGGCGCTCTGGCTGCGCTCCGACAAGGCGCGGCCAACCGCGAAGCGCGCGATCGGTGCAGCGCGGCTCGACCGCATCGGGTCCAGCCGTTAGCTTGCCGGGCATGGCAGGAAAACTGAGCCCCTCCGCGCAGCAAAAGATCGCGCAACTCGAACTGTTTGCACCCCGGGTTGCGCGCATTCACACCCTCGTCGAGACGCTCGCGGTCACCAAGGGCAGCACCGATAATGTTACGAGCCAACTGAAACGCGCGGCCGACCAGTTGAAGCTCACGTTCATGACCGCCGGCTACGACGCGCTTTCGCAGATCTGCGGCACGATCGTCATGACCGCGGCGCGTGCGGGCAGTCCCGGCGCCAAAGTCCGCATCCTCCGCGAACACGTCGGGTCACTCAAGTTTCAGCTCGAACTGATGGTCCGCACCGTCACGCGGGAAGATCTCGAAGCCCAGGCGCGCAGGCAGAAGCAGCAGGAAGAAAAAGCGGCTCCGGAGGAGTAGCTCAGCCGGCTTCGGCCTCGCGCAGTGCATTGTAGAACTCCTCGGCCGACGTAGCGTTCAGCAGCCGTTCGCGCACGCTGTCCTGGCGGATAATGCGGGAAATCCGGCTGAGCGCCTTTATGTGCGGGCCGGCGGCCGACTCAGGGCCGACCAGCAGAAACAGCAGGCGAACCGGCTGGCCGTCGAGCGCGTCGAAGTCGATCTCGTGTTCCGCGGTGCCTGCGGCCATGCGGAGTTGAGGCACCGCCACCGACTTTCCGTGCGGGATCGCCACTCCATTGCCAATCCCGGTGGAGAGCACCGATTCCCGCTCGCGAACCGCACGCAGCAGTTCCGACCGGTCGGTCAGCGGGTCCGCATCGGCAACAACATCGACGAGTTCCTCGAGCAGTTCGTCCTTGGTCCGCGCGTGCAGCGGTATCCGAATTCGATCAGGGGTCAGCAGGTCCGTTAGCAGCAAAACGGCGAACCTCGCCAGCAGCAGGTTTTCTGGATAGTGACAGCCCGATAAACTTAAGGCCGCTTCGGGAGTGCGAACAGGCGCAACGTGATGAGAAAATGGCAAATAGCGACGGCGCTGCTGAGCCTTGGAGGGCTGAGCGCCGGTTCGGGAAGTGCAGCCCATGCACAGCGCCTGGTCGACTGGCCGGTGCGCGTCAGTGTGGGCGCCGAGGCCAGCATCAGCGGCGCCGGCGCCGTGTTCTGGAATCCGGCCGCACTGCGTCGTGAGGAACTGCTGGTCGATGCGCTGCTGGTCGATGTGCGGACGCCGGGCGACCTGGGGGTCCGCAGCCTCGGCGCGGCCGCGACCTACTCCGTCCAGCGCACCACCTTCGGTGTCGGCTACCGACACGCCTCTGTCGACGGCATCCCGCTCACCGAAGGCCCGCCGGTCACCGGTACTCCGACCGAAATCTCCGTGGGCGAGGATGAGTTCATTCTCGCTGCAACGCAGGCGCTGAACGCGGGTATTTCGATTGGGGCTACAGCGCGCTACCTGCGCACCGCTTTTTCCGATGTCGATGAAAACGGCCTCGCGATCGGTGCAGGCGTAGACCTGCACCCGGCGCTGCCGTGGAAGCCGCAACTGTCCGGGTTCGCCTTCAGCGAATCGGATGGGCTGGCCTGGGGCGTTGGGGCGGAGGTCGAGGTGCCGCGCTGGCTGGGTGCGGATTACGCGTTGCGTGTGAGTTACGGGGCCCGTGGCAACGACCGCGAGCCGGCCATGCTGCACCGCGTCGCGGGGACGCTCGAGTGGCGGAACCGCGCGACGATCGGAGCCGCGCTGGTGCGCGAACCGGACGCAGAGAACGCATCATGGCAGCCGGCCCTGGCCGCCAGTTTGCGCCTGAGCCGCTACACCGTCGGCATCGTGCGTGAACAGTTGCCGAATGACTTTGGCGCGACCTACGCGCTCAGACTTCAGTTTGGATTGGGACGTGAACGAGACCGCAGTCGATCGGACAACTGAACAACCTGACCTGCTCGAGCTTCCCCCCTCGCGTGTCGAGGAGCTGCTCACCGGGCATTTCGCAGCCCGTTCGCAGGGGCGCTTTCGAGTCCGGCAGGCGCTGGTCTGGCTGTATGAAAAGGATGCGACCTCGTTCGATGAAATGACCGACCTGCCTGCGCGCGAACGACTCGCGCTGGCCGAAGCCTTCCGTATCACCGCACCCGCCATCGCACGCGCGGAAACCTCCAACGACGGCACGGTCAAGCACCTCTGGCGCCTGGCGGACGGCGAACTCGTCGAGTCCGTGCTGATCCCGGCACCGAATCGGCTGACCCTCTGCATCTCGTCGCAGGCGGGGTGCGCGATGGCATGCACCTTCTGCGCGACCGGCTGGAGCGGCTACCGTCGTCAGCTCTCGCCCGGCGAGATTGTCTCGCAATTCCGCGGTGCCCGCCGCTGGGCGCGCGAACACGGCATGGGCGCGATCACGAACATCGTCTACATGGGGATGGGCGAGCCGCTGATGAACCGAAAGGCGGTGCTGCGCTCGCTCACACTGCTCAACCGCGCCTACCGTTTCGGCGCGCGCCGGATCACCGTCTCGACCGTCGGCATCGTCCCCGGAATCGAGGAACTGGCCGAACGCAAAGAACAGTTCCGACTCGCGGTCTCGCTCCACGCGCCGAATCACGAACTGCGGCAGCAGATCGTCCCGATCGAAAAGAAGTACCCGCTGCGCGAGCTGCTCGAGGCACTGCGCAAGTTCGAACGTGCCGGCGGCCGCCGCATCACGTTCGAGTACGTCATGATCAACGAAGTGACCGACGAGCCGCCGCTCGCACACGAACTCGCGAGCCTGGTCAACGAGTTCGGCGGCCACGTCAATCTGATCCCGTACAACCCGATCCCCGGCCCCGACTGGAAGCCCTCCACCCGCGACCGGATCCGCACGTTCCTGCAGATCCTGGAACAGCGCGGCGTGCGGGCATCGGTACGCGTCCCGCGCGGCCGTGATATCGCCGCCGCCTGCGGTCAGCTTCGTGCCGAACACGAAACCAGGCCGCCCAAGCCGTATCTCACGTTCCTGCAACTGGAAAAGCGCCGCTCCGGCAGCGAGCAGTCGTAGTTTTCTGGCAGTTGTCGCGGCCGCGGCGTTTTGTTTCACGCGGAGTCCGCGGGGGGCGCGGAGTTTCATGAGCTGTTGAGGATCGCGTGCTTTCAATGCGCCCGGGCGAGGATGGTTCGCGTTGACGAATTGTTAAGAGGGTTCAATCTGCCCACACCAATACCCACACCCACACCCATACCCATACCCATACCCATACCCATACCCATACCCATACCCACACCCACACCCATACCCACACCCATACCCACACCCATACCCACACCCATACCCACACCCATACCCACACCCATACCCACACCCATACCCACACCCGAATCCCTGAATCCCTGAATCCCGAATCCCTGACGCAACGCTACTCAATCCGGGATGCTATCCTTCGCGCCCCAGTTTTTTCCGAGGATGACGGAAGCTTCCACCAGCCGGGTGCTATCGACGTCGACGACGACGCTGTCGATGCCGAGGGTCTGTGCGAGGTCACGGGCGAAGTCGCGGCGATTGACCCGGTCGATGACGACCGAAACGGATTCCGCGGCGGCGTTCCCGAAATAGACCACGTCGTAACCGGCGTCGCGCAGCACGCCGGTGATTTCGCGCGCGAGTCCGGCGCGGCCGGCCGCGTTCAGCACCTCGACCCGGCGGTGGTTACGTGGGGTTTCGACGCGAATCGGTGCGCCGCTCAGCTCGGGTGCACCGAGCGGGGAGGGGCGGGTCGCGCGGAGGCCGAAGATGAAGGACAGGATGAACGCAGCCGCGAGCACCGCGCCAAGCGCGAGCGCGAGCAGTTCAAACCGTGCGCGGCGTGGTGTGGGCGAGTTCATTCCAGAAGGCGAGGGTTTCGGGGCGGATGGCGTGATTGCGTTCGAGCTGGTGCGCGATTCTCTGCCGCAGCACGTCGCGGCGGACTTCGGGGAAGTTATCGGGCATGCGCGTGCGCAGTTCAGCGAGTTCGTCGATACGGTAGCGGCGGCCGGGCTCAATGTAATCCGCAACAAAAAGTGCCTGCCCGAGATCGCCGAGGCCGGCGTTGCCGATGGTGTGGTAGGTGATCGCGCGCAGGACGGGTTCGTCTTCGACCCCCTCTTCGCGCAGGCGCGCTGCGGCAGCGGGGCCGTGCAGCAGCTTGTCCGGCAGATCGCGCAGAGGTGCGGGCACGATGTCGCGAAGGATTTCTGCCGGAGCGTTGCGCAGCGCATCGTGCAGGTAACCGGTCGCGCGCCAGCGTTCGACCTCGGCCGGCGCGAGCGACTCGGCCCAGGTACCGAGCAGATGCGCGACCCGTTCCATATGCGCCAGGCGCTCCGGCTTCACCTGCGTCCAGGACGGCAGTTCGCCGCGAGCCGCTGCGCGCAGGATCGGGTGCATGGTAGCGCTCACGGAAGAATTTCGTTGTCGATCAGGCGGGTTTTTCCAAGGAATGCTGCCACTGCGAGCACATCGCCGGAGCGCGCTTGCGGCCGGTCCTCGAGCGATTCCGGATCGACCAGATTCGCATACTGCAGTTCGACGCCGGGCGTGCTGTTGATCTCGGTGTGAATCGCATCGAGCAGCATGGTCGCGTCGCGCTGGCCCGCTTCGAACGCACGTACAGCAGCGCGGAGGCCGCGGTGCAGTGCAAGCGCGCGCGTGCGCTGGTCGGCATCGAGGTAGACGTTGCGCGAACTCATGGCGAGCCCATCGCTTTCGCGGACGATCGGAGCGACCTCGATGCGGATCGGGAAATCGAGATCGCGCACCATGCTGCGCACGATCACCGACTGCTGGAAGTCCTTCTGCCCGAACACCGCAACGTCAGGCTGCACGAGGTTGAACAGCTTCGCGACGACCGTCAGCACACCCTCGAAGTGGCCGGAGCGGTAGCGGCCGCAGAGATGATCGCTGAGCTCCGGTGCAACCAGCGTGACGCGGGGTGGACCGGCCGGATACATCTCGTGCGCGTCGGGGTGGAAGATCAGATCGGCGCCCCGTGCTTCGGCGAGTGCCGCGTCGCGATCGAAATCACGCGGGTAGGCCGCCAGGTCTTCGCGCGGCCCGAACTGCAGCGGATTCACGAAGATCGAGAGCACCGTGAAATCGCAGTGGCGACGCACGTGGTCGATCAGCGAAAGGTGGCCCTCGTGCAGGTAACCCATGGTTGGGACGAAGCCGATGCGCTGGCCCCGGCCACGCGCCTCCGCGATCGCTGCGCGTAACTCTGCGATCGTTTGGACCCGACGCATTGTATCTGTGATGTTCTACTGAATGGAATGTTCAGGGCCTGGATACTCGCCCCCGCGGACCGCGCTCACGTAGTCGGCCAGTCCCGCTCGTGTCTGTGCGCCGAGTTCTGCGAAGCGACGCAGGAAACGCGGCTTGAATCCCTCGTTCAGGCCGAGCATATCCGGCAGCACGAGGACCTGGCCATCGACATCGGGACCGGCGCCGATTCCAATGGTCGGGATCACGAGTGAACGGGTTACCGCCTGTCCCAGTGAAGCCGGCACCAGTTCGAGCACGATCGAGAAGCACCCCGCGGCCTGCAGACGAAGTGCGTCTTCACGCAGTTGTTTCGCGGAGTCCTCGTCCCGTCCCTGAACCCGGTAGCCGCCCAGTGCGTGGACCGACTGCGGGGTCAGCCCGAGGTGACCCATAACCGGGATGCCTGCGCGCACCAGCGCGCGAACGTGGCGGACCGTCTCTTCGTCGCCACCCTCCAGCTTCACCGCTTCGGCGCCGGTCTCCTTCATGATGCGGCCGGCATTACGCAGTGTTTCTTCCGGCGAAATATGGGCGGAGAGGAAGGGCAGATCGACGACCAGCAGCGCGCGCTTCACACCCCGGCGAACCGCGCGTGCATGATGGATCATCTCGTCGAGTGTGACCGGGATGGTTGAATCGTAGCCGAGCACGACCTGGCCCAGCGAGTCGCCGACCAGCACGACATCCGTGCCGGCTTCATCGACCAGTCGTGCAAAGAGGTAATCGTACGCGGTGAGCACCACGATTTTGCGTCCCTGCCGCTTCATCTCGAGCAGGTCACGAACCGTGGTACGTCGTTCCCGAGCAGATTCGTGCGTGCTCATGAACCTCGATGTAGTGCCCGGTACAGGGGCGCAGGATGACACCCGAATTGACGCTGCGCGCAAGCTACCGGCATCTTGCAGGTGTGTCAAACACAACACGATACGACGCTTTTCTGCTCCGCCATCTCGCCGCCGAGCTGGATGCTGCAGTACGCGGACGGCGCGTCCGCGATATTGCGTTCGACCGCGCGACCGACCGGCTGCTGGTCACTTTCGACGACCGGATCCTCGAATGGTCGATTTCCCCCGACCGCAGCGGTCCCGTTTGGCTGGATCAGGCAGAAACGGTCGGTCGCAGTCTGATCCTTCCGCGCAAGGCGCATGTCCGGCAAATCGAAGCTCCGCCTGACGAACGGATCGTGGTCCTGAGCCTAGGTGGGGCAGTGCGCCTGAACGCAACGACACAGATCGTCATCGAACTGGTTGGCACGAACTGGAACGTGGTTGCGCTCGACAGCGAAGGGCGGATCAGGAAAACGCTGCGCCGGTCGGGAACACTGCGGACAGGAACCCTTTTCAGCTTCCCGCCTCGAACCGGCCGCGCGGGCGTCGACGCACCGCTCGACCTGGAATCGTGGGAATCGCTGCTGCGACCGATCGCGCCCGCGGATCGCGTTTCGGCACTACAGCGACACATCGCGTACAGCAGTGCGATCAACGCACGTGCACTGCTCGGCACGGCTGCCGAAGACGATGCTGCTTCCGCACTGCACGAGGCGTACGAGCGATACATCGAACTGCTGAGCAGCGGCAGCACCCCGGTACTCCTGCAGAACGGCCTGAATCAACCGTACCCGCATCCGCTGTGGGGTGTGCAGAATCAGCGTTTCGAATCACTCGTCGCGGCGTTTGCGGCCGCCCGCAGCGGGGCTGTCGCGGACTGCACGGTCGTCGGCCGGGCGATTGCGCGCGAGCAGCGGAAGATCGAACGGCTGCGGCAGGAGAGCACTGAAGGTGCAGCGGATGCGCAGCGGCTGCGCGGCCTGGGCGATCTGCTGCTCGCGAATCTATACCAGGTCGGCCGTGGCATGCAGCGCGTCGAGTTGACCGACTTCGAAGGCAACGCGGTCACAGTCGACCTCGACCCGACGCGTTCACCTTCCGAAAATGCGCAGCACTATTACGAACAGGCGCGCAAACGTGAACGTGCCGCGGAACGCGTGCCCGCACTGATCGAGGCGGCGGAAGCAGAAGTCCGGCGGCTCGAGGGTGTGCTGCGTCGCATCGAATCGGGCGAGGCGGTCGAGGTCGGGATGGCGCAGACAAGGCTGCGCAAAGTTGGGGCACCAACCGGGCGCAGTCTGCCGTACCGCCGTTATCAAACCAGCGGCGGCTTCGAAGTCAGAGTTGGCCGGACAGGTCGAGCGAACGACGAACTCACGTTCAGGCATGCGGCCCCCGAGGAGATCTGGCTGCACGCGCGCGATGTCGGTGGGGCGCATGTCGTGCTGCGCTGGAAAGGCGACGGCAACCCTCCCCGGCAGGACCTCACCGAAGCCGCCATCCTCGCCGCGCTGCACAGCAAGGCACGCAGTTCAGGGACGGTCCCGGTCGACTGGACGCGTCGCAAATATGTGCGCAAGCCAAGACGCAGCCCGCCCGGCCGCGTTGCGGTCGAGCGCGCTTCGACGATTTTTGTCGAGCCGGACCCCGCCCTGAAGGAAACGCTACGCTGGCCCGGCGATGCGGCCGAAGAATGAGCATCGATCATGCGCGCAAGCCATCGCTGGCGATTTTTGCAGCACCGAAGAGGCCGACTGGTGCTCGGGCGCAAACGCGCTTTGCGAGTGCACCAGCAATCGTGTTAGTCGGACTGCATCGTTTCGAGCGGCGAGATGCGGGTGGCGCGCAATGATGGCCAGTAGCTGGCGATCCAGGTTGCTGCGGCCAGGGCAATCGTCACGGCAACCACGGTAATCGGGTCTGTCGGTTCGATCTGGAAGAGCAGGCGCTCGAGCCCGCGGCTGAGGATCGCGGATGCCGCGAGTCCGAACGCGCCGCCGACAGCAGCGGCAAGGAGGTAGTCGCGTTGCACAAGGCCGCGCACCCGGTGCGGCTCCGAACCCAGCGCCATGCGAATGCCGATTTCGCGTCGCCGGCGGGTCACAGCATACCCCACCACACCCCAGATCCCGACACACGCAAGCAGCATTGCGACCCCCGAAAACACCGCTAGCACGAGCATCGTGAACCGCCTCGGCGTCAGCGCATCGGACAGGATGGAATCAATGGAGGAAATGGTGACCGGAACGGCGGGGTCAACCCGTTGTGCGGCCGCGCGTACTGCGGAAGCGAGCGCGGTCGGATCGTCGTGCCGGACTTGAAGGACTGCTGTCATCTGCCAGGAGCGAAACGGCCGCTGCCGATACGAGAAGTAGTACGCTGGGCGGGGAGCCGTGGTCAGGTCCCGCTGATGTACGTCGTCGACGACACCGATGACCGTGGCCCACCGCTTTGTGCCGCCGTAGATATCCATGCCGCCACCAGTCATCTGCATCCCGACGGGATCCTGGCCGGGCCAGGCCATCTCCGCAAATGCGCGACTCACCACGACCACATCGGGCACGTTTTCGTGATCGCGGGCGTCGAACGTGCGCCCGCTCAGCACCGAAATGCCCATCGATCTGAAGTACTCGCCCCCAACCAACTGGTAATCCCCGGACACATGGGGCGCGACTCCGTTGCGCACGTCCACCTGTCCATTGGGGATGTTCAACATCGGCGGTGTCGAAACCAATCCGGCGAACTCGACGCCGGGCAGACGGGAAATTTCATCAAGCAACCGGTCGTAATAGGCACGCCTTGATTCATCGACGTAGTGCGGCAGGGGTGGGCTTACGGTAGCGAGGAGCGCACCGCTCTTCCGGTACCCCGGATCGACCGAGGTGACGGCAATGAAGCTGCGGATGAGCAACACCGAGCCGACCAGCAGAACGAACGCAAGTGCAACTTCGGTGGCGACCAGCAACTTCCAGACGCGAACGCCGGAGCGGGTTTCGACTCGACCAATTCTGGCCACGTTGCCGAACCTGCCCTCGACGAGTCGCAGCGTCGGCAGCAGCCCGTAAAGCAGAGCGGTAAGCAGCGTAAGCCCGAATGCGCCTGCGAGAACCGTTGGATGCAGGCCAACAGCATCCATACGAGGCAGCCCGGCCGGTGCGATGAGCGGCAACACTCGAATTACCAGAGCCGCCGCCATCACGCCGAGTGCGGCGCCGGCAAATGCAATCAGCAGATTCTCGACGAGCAGCAACCGGAGCAGTGCGGATCTCTCACCCCCGAGCGCCCGCCGCACCGCGAACTCGCGGCCACGCGCCGTCGCACGGGCAAGCCCTGCGCTGGCGAGGTTCGTACAGGAGATCAGCAGAACGAGCAGCGAAGCCCCAAGCAGAATCGTGAGCGGGGTTTGCAGATCCCCAACCAGCTCTTCATGAAGCGAGCGCACACCGCTGCTGCGCGGAAAAAACATTTCGACCGCTTCGGCACCGGCATCATCGGCGAACCTTTGCGTCAGTCCGTCCAGTTCACGCTTTGCAGCCTCGATGTTTGCGCCGATCGCAAGACGACCGATAGCCGAGTAGTTGTGCGCAGTGCGCGACTCGCCCTGGGGATTGAGTTCGAGCGGATACCAGATCTCTGCACCCGCAGGGTAGTCGAAGCCGGGAGGCATCACACCAACGATTCGGGCGCGATGGGTGCCAATCGTGATGTACTGGTCGGAGAGGTTGCTGCTGCCAAGCGAGGTGCGCCAGAACGCATCGCTGACAATGACTGCCGGGTCCGCGCCCAGGCGATGTTCTTCCGGCAGGAAATCGCGGCCGCGGGCCGGCGTGACGCCGAGTACCTCAAGGAAACCACGGCTGACTGCACTCGTTCCGACTCGCACGGGTTCGCTTGCGCCGGAGATCGTGCCAACCGCGGCATCGGAATACGCGGCCATAGTTTCGATGGTCCGCGTCTGCGCCTGCCAGTCCGCGAAGTTCGCCCAGGCGACGCTCATGCGGCGACCCTCGGCGTTCTCCTCCCAGAGGCGAACGAGTCGATCCGGCTCAGCGTATGGCAGCGGCCGCAACAGAATGCCGTACACCAGGCTGAACGCAGCAGTTGTACTGCCGATCCCCAGCATCAGCGTGAGCAGACACGCCACCGTGTATCCGGCGTTCCGCTGCAGCGTACGCAATCCGAACTTTATGTCGGCAAACAGAGTGTCCATCGGCAATCCAATCCGGATTCGCACTTACTTTGAGAGCGTCCCGGATTGGATAGCAGGAAAGGCTGAAAGGTTGGAGCTGATCCGCGCGGCGTTCCGAAGTATCACGTTGCAGATCGGGTCGGCTCAGGCGGGATCGGCTTCCACCTTCAGCCGCGGTCCAGTGCAGCGCGCATCGAGGCAATGAGTTCTGCGGCGGCATCGATGCCGCCCTCGTCGATTGCGTCGATAACCGCGCTTCCAACGATGATGCCGTCGGCTTCGGAGGAGACCTGGAGCGCCTGGTTTGCGGTCGAGATCCCGAATCCGACGGCAATGGGAACGTTCGCCCACTGTCGGATCGCGTGCAGTTCTTCCAGCAGTTCACCGCGCAGCGAAGCGCGTGCACCGGTCACACCGAGTCGCGCGACGTAGTACAGGAAACCCTGTGTACGTGAAGCGATCGCCTGCGCACGGGCGGGATCGGTTGTGGGCGCGAGCAGTCTGACCAGTGCGAGCGGGGACGCCTCGATCGCTGCTTCCAGCGCGGGATCCGCATCGAGCGGGAGGTCCACGATCAGCACCCCATTGGCGCCAACCTCGAGTGCATCGTGCAGGAATCGCTCGGCGCCGTACGCCAGAACCGGATTCAGATAACTGAACACGACGACAGCGGTGTCGTGCGTCGTGCGGAACTCGCGCACAAGCTCGAGCGTGTTGGCGAGCGACATGCCGTGTTCGAGTGCCCGCTGGGACGACCGCTGAATGGTCGGCCCGTCGGCGACCGGATCACTGAACGGCACACCGAGCTCGATAATATCCGCACCCGCATCCGCAAGTTTGCGCATGAGCGGGACGGTTGCGGCGGGGTCCGGGTAGCCGGCGGTGATATACGGAATGAGAGCGGCGCTGCCGGCGCTCCTGCGCGCGGCGAAACGCTGAGCAATCACATCAGGCGAAATAATCGGAGACTTTGATGCCATACCTGTCGGGGTCGGTCGTCTTGAGAATTGTGCGCAGCGGACGGCCGGTCGACGGGTCCACTTCTGATAAATCCACGGTGATCGGCTCGGGCAACATCATGCCCATCCAGTCCGCGATGATTTTCATCATCGGCTGATGCAGCCGGGTCGGGTCCGGGTTACGCCCGATCACCACCGCAAGTTCCTGCGTATCCAGAATACACAATGTACCGACCGGGAAGACGCCGGTCACGTTGATGAACGCTTTTACCAGAAGCGGATCGTAACCGCGCTTGGGATTGTCGCGCATTTCACGCATGACTTCATCCGGCGGCCAGGGCTGGGCCTGGTAGCTGCGCTTGCTGGTGGCGGCGTCAAAACCATCGGCCGTTGCGACAATGCGACTGAACAGCGTCGGGTCGCGCGGCCGCTTGTTGCGCGGGTAGCCGCTCTGGTCGAGCTTCATGTGATGCTCGTACGCCAGCAGCATCGCGCGGTACGGCATCTCGCTCAAACCACGCATCGAGAAGAGCGACAGCAGCCCTTCGGTCGGATGCTGCTGCATCTGGAACCACTCTTCGTCGTTCAGCCCGCCCGCCTTGTTCACGACCCCGGGATCGATGCGCATTTTCCCGATGTCATGGAAGAGCGCGCCGAGTCCGAGTTCGTAAAGCTGAATCTTGGTGAGCCCCAGCTTCTGTCCGATCACCACGCTGAAGATGCAGACGTTCACCGAATGGGTAAACGTGTACTGATCGTAGTCGCGCAGCGTGGTCATACCGATCATCGAGGTCTCGTTGTTGAGAACCTGATCGACGATGGATTGCACCGCACGCTTGACCCGCCGCAGGTTCACCGCCTTGCCGAGCCGCATGTCCGTGAGCACTTCCTTCGCGACCTGGACGGACTGGAAGTAGGTGAGCTTGGCGGCCTGTTTGGCGTGGTCATCGGGTTCCCTGCTCTGCTCGATCTCCGCGCCCTTTGACGGCTCGACGCGGATATTGCGCGCCGAACTCAGCGCGAGCCGGTCGCGGAAGCGCACAAACGCCGTGTCCTCCGGTCCGGCCTCCTGCAGCAGCAGCGAGATGAGTGGCGCGAGGTCCTCGCGCACGAGTGCGGCATCGAACTCGATCTCGCCGACGCCGTGTTTGTTCAACATGCCGGCGACATGCGAGAAGGCGAGGTAGTCGGAAAGATCGAGGCGCAGACGCGCATCGTTGAGGAAGAGGAAATCGCCGACCAGTTTGAGATCGACCACACCCTCGCGATCGATGATGCGCCGGATGATGCGGTAGAGTTCGTCGAGTGCCTTCTGGACAGTGGCGTTTTCGATCGGGTACAGCTTGAGCGCCTGGCCGGCCGCATAAAACGCGGTGACGAGTGCGCGGCCGAGCGGCTGAAGAATGGTTTCGCTCTGAACCAGCGGAGCACGATCAGTCATCGCGCGGGCAGCTCCTGCCGCAGTGCCTTGAACACCGCGTTGCGCACCATCGGGTGGTTTTCATCCGAAGCCTTTTCGAGCGCCGCGCGCGATGCCGGCGTACCGACCTTCCCGAGCGCCATTGCGGCACAGGCACGAAGTTCCGGGACAGCCTTCTGACGCAGAAGATTCCTGCCGTTCAGCATGCGGTCGAGCATCGCGACGCTTTCCGCGTTTGCGACCGCGCCATACGCCTCGAAGAACGCGATCTTCTCCGTGAGATCGGAGTCGCGCAGCCGGTTGCTCTGGATCAGTTCTTCCAGCCGCGACCGCGCCGGCTGATAATGCAGAGTTCCGAGACCGCGGGCAGCCGCGATACGCACTTCGCGATCATCATCGTCGAGTGCGTGCTGCAAGCCTTCCATCGCGGCAGAACTCCGAAGCTGGACCAGTGCTTCGACTGCGGCCTTGCGCGTCGTTGCGGTGCGCCGGTTCAGCAGCCCGGCGATTGCGCTCGCGGACTCGGTCAGAACCATCTGCCCGGATAGCCGGGCCGCACCCACCGCGATCACGTCGTCATCGGAGCGGATCAGCTCCATCAGCTTCGCAGGATACGAACGACCCAGGTGTTCCACCGCGCTCCGGAGCCGAAGCTGAAGCGCGGCGACGCCCGAGGTTTCGGTGGCCCGGATCAGCAATGCCAGCGACCCGCTCCCCATGTGCTGCAGGAACACGCCAAGTTCCCCACCACTCGGATCGATGGCACCCTCTTCCAGCGACTTCAGCAACTGCGTCAGTACCGCAGGGTCGCTCAGTTCGGCAAAAAGCTCTTGCGCCTGCTTCGTCTGCTCTTCGCCGAGCACATCGCCGGCCTGAACAATCGCGTTCAGCTCGACCAGAATCCTGGATGCCGACTGCAGGTCGCCACGGCCGAGAAACGCCGGCAGCAGTTGCCTCAGGATCCGCAGGATCTCGGTCTGCCGCTCCGGCATCGGATCTTCGATGCGATCGAACAGCGCGTTCAGCACATCCGTCTTCAGGTCACGCCGCCACTCGAGTTCTACTTCCTTGCGCAGCGACTCGAGCTCCGCGGGCTCGAGGAAGTAGAGCGTTTCCTCGAAGTCCTCGCGGGTAATCGTGCTGGCCACGGGGGGCTGCCCCTGCTGTTGTGAATACGGCTGCTGGGCCGGCTGCTCCTCCTCGGCGCCGCCGCTGAGGTCGGTGCTGATCAGCTCCGGGTCGATGCGCTGCGCCTCGGTGACCGGCGTCAGCTCCGGCAGCGCGAGTCCCTCCGCAAGCGCATCGACGTAGCTGTACTGCAGCGCCTCGAATTCCTTCTCCCACAGCACGGTCACCATGTCGTCGTCGCTTGACGAATCGAGTGAGCGGACCCGGTGCACCACGTCCATAAACCGCTCGATCTCCTGCTCGAACGTCGGCAGGAAGGTCAGGAAACGAATTCCGTCCTTGTAGAACTGGAACGCAAGGTTGTCGCGCCCCTCTCCGACCGAGTAGAGATGGTCGTTCCACAGAAAGCCGTGTTCTTCGACCGTGACGGTCAGCGAGTTCGCCTGCGCCCAGATCCGAACGAACGCGTCCTTCAGGTGACTGAGAAAGCTGAGGTAGACGGGGTTGTTGGCCTGGTAGAGGCGACGCGCGCGCACCGCCTTGTCGAGAGCATTGAACAGGTTCTGGAGATCGGAGGAATCGAGGATGCCGGGGACGGCATCGGTGATCTCGCGCACCGCGGTCGTGTGGCCGGCGTGGTCGTCGGCCGGCGTCAGCGACAGATCGAAGTTCGGGAATGAATCGGCGGAGGGCTGTGCCGGGGCGGGCGCGCGCGCCGCCCGATCCAGCCCTGAGTCCGGAGATTCCGATTCGGTCGCCACCGTTTCCTCTCGTTCGTTATGCGCCCGCGGCGCTTGCAAAACCGGCAACCTGCTCCACGTCCTTGTCGCCGCGGCCGCTCAGGCAGACCACGACGGGCCCGCGCCCGCTGAAACGTGCGCCTTCGCGCAGGACGTACGCAATTGCGTGCGCGCTTTCCAGCGCGGGGATGATGCCCTCGAGCCGGGTAAGCCGGTAGAAGGCATCGAGGGCTTCACGATCCGTTACCGCGCCGTATCGGGCTCGCTTCGAGTCATGTAGGTATGCGTGTTCCGGCCCGACGCCGGGGTAGTCCAGACCGGCGGAGATGGAATGAGCAGGGGCGATCTGCCCGGCACTGTCCTGGAGCAGATAACTCCGCGATCCGTGCAGGACGCCCGGTCGGCCGGCGGCCAAGGGAGCCGCGTGGCGATCGGTCGCAAGCCCTTCTCCGGCCGCTTCCACACCGATCAGTTCGACCTGCGTGTCGGGAATGAAGTCATGGAAAATACCGATCGCATTCGAACCGCCGCCGACGCAGGCGATGACAGCAGCGGGCAGGGGGCGCTGGCGCTCGGTCAACTGGCGCCTGACTTCACGACCGATCACCGCCTGAAAATCGCGTACGATGCGAGGGTACGGCTCCGGGCCTACAACGGAGCCGATAATATAGTGGCTGTCCCGAACCGTCGCCACCCAGTCGCGCATGGCTTCATTGGTCGCATCCTTGAGCGTGCGCGTCCCGGATTCCACACTTCGCACCTCAGCGCCGAGCATACGCATCCGGTAGACGTTCAGGGCCTGACGACGCACATCCTCGGCGCCCATGTAGACGCGGCAGTTGAGCCCGAAAAGGGCACAAACCGTCGCCGTCGCGACACCGTGCTGACCGGCGCCCGTCTCGGCGATGATGTCGGTTTTGCCCATCCGGCGCGCCAGCAGAATCTGCCCGAGCGTATTGTTGATCTTGTGCGCGCCCGTGTGGTTGAGGTCCTCGCGCTTCAGGTAGAGCTCGATCCCGCCGGCTTCGCGCCCGAGCCGCTCCGCACGGTACAGCGGCGTCGGCCGGCCGACATAGTCCCGCCACAACGCGTCGAGCTCCTCGTGGAACGTCGGATCCTGCACCACAGCATCGTAGGCGCTCGCAAGTTCGTCCAGCGCCGCAATCAGCGTTTCCGGAACGTAGCGTCCGCCGAATTCTCCGAACCAGCCCTTGCGCTGGACCGCCGTCTCAATTGCCATTACGTCCTGTTTTCCCTGTTCAAAACCGCGCTGCGCGCGGCCTGCACAAACTCCTGCACCCTGCGCCACGATTTCCTGCCGACTTCAGCCTCCACGCCGGAACTCACATCCACAATATCGGGGTCGAGCGCCGCGATCGCGCCGGCCACGTTATCCGGACTCAGCCCGCCCGCAAGCACAAAGGTCTGAGCCCGCAGAAGCGGCCGCATCGGCGCGAGTTCAGTCCAGTCGAGCCGCGCGCCGGTCCCGCCCGCCGCACCCGCCACGAGCGGCTCGAGCAGAAGCCCGTGCGCCGCGTGGTACCGCCGGATCAGATCCGGCAACACCTCTCCTCCGCTCACGCGAAGCGCCTTCCAGACCGTGCCCGCCGCACCCTGCGTTGCAACCAACTCCGGCGACTCCGCTCCATGGAGCTGAACGGCATCGAGCCGGAGCGTATCGATCGCGCGGGCGATCAGGTCGGGCTCGGCATCGACCAGAACCCCCACCCGCCGTACCCCACCCGCCGCAGCGAAGATCGCCGCGGCCTCTGACAACGTCTGCGATCGGGCATACCCGGGCGAGAGGATGACGCCGATCCAGTCCGCGCCCGCCTCGCCAGCAACCGCTGCGTCTTCCGGGCGGCAGAGGCCGCAGATCTTGACCTGGATCACCCGGCCCGCAGTTCGGGCCGTCGCGCGAAACCCGCCAGCTCCGCGACCGCGGCCGTGCGATCCAGTGAACGCATCAGGTGTTCGCCGACCAGCACCGCGTCGAACCCGGCTGCGGCAAACCGTTCCACATCTGACGGACCACGCACCCCACTTTCCGCAACCAGCACGACTTCCGGCGGTACGTCCGCAACCATGCGCAGTGCACGCTCCGCATTCGTATCGAACGTGGCCAGATCCCGGTTGTTGATCCCGAGCACCTGTGCGCCGGCACGAAGGGAGACCTCAATTTCCGCTGCGTCGTGAGCTTCGACCAGTGCCGGCAGCCCGAGCGCCTCCGCGGCGGCCAGCAGATCGCGCAACTGTTCCGGGGCGAGGATCCGCGTGATGAGCAGCACCGCGTCCGCCCCCGCAATCCGCGCCTCGTAAATCTGTACTTCGTCGATGATGAAGTCCTTGCGCAGCGCGGGCAGGTGCGCGACCGCTCGGGCCTTTTCGAGATCCTCGAGCGAGCCGCCGAAAAAATCGTGGTCGGTCAGCACGCTCACCGCCGAGGCGCCGCCCTGCTCGTACGCGGGGACAATTTCTTCCACCTCTGCGTCCGGCGCGATCCACCCTGCGGAGGGTGAGCGTCGCTTGAACTCGGAGATCACGGCCACTGTGTCACCGCTCAGCCGTGCCACGAAGGGTCGCGTCGGTCCCACGGCTTCGGCCGCGTTCCGCATTTCGATGTGGCGCGGACGCAATGCCTCGACCCGGTGCCGCTTGGATTCTATGATCGTATCAAGAATGCCCATTGCATTTCGGTTCATCTTCGGGTATCCTACTTTTCGGTTCATCTTCGGCCACCACCTTCGAGAGCGGCACGATGCCTTTGACGAAGCGGCAGAAAGAGATACTCGATTTTCTCGAGGAGTTCCTGGCAGAGAACGGGTATGCACCCAGCTTCGAAGAGATTGCGAAGCACTTCGGCTACACGTCGCTCGCCACTGTGCACGAGCATCTCGAGAATCTGAGACAGAAGGGCTACATCCGAAAGTCCTATAACGCGAGCCGGTCGGTCGAACTGGTGCCGACCGGGCTGCATTCTTCGGCGGTGGACCTGCCGTTGATGGGACAGGTCGCTGCGGGTGTACCGATCGAGGCGATCCGGGACACGGAGACGGTATCGGTTCCGGAGGACTTCCTGCGCCGGGGCGGCGAGCACTACGTGCTGCGGGTGAGTGGGAACTCGATGATCGACGAGCAGATCCGCGATGGCGACTACATCGTGGTGAACGCGCGGGAGAGTGCGAGCAACGGAGAAACGGTGGTTGCGCTGGTGAACGGCGAAGCCGCTACGGTGAAGAAGTTCTACCGTGAAATGGATGGCCGGATCCGGCTGCAGCCGGCCAACGCAACCATGTCACCGATGTACTTTGCCGGCAACCAGGTGATGGTGCAGGGCGTGGTCATCGGCGTGATGAGGAGGTACTGAGGATGAAGCGGATGTTCCTGGTTGGACGTCTGGGTCGCAAGAGCCGCGCGCTGGTCTTCGTGGAGCACGCGACCTCCCCTATCGCAGGTCCGTTTGCGCTCTGCGCGAAGGTGACCGCCACAGCCTGACCGCGGAGGATCGCCGCTCACGGCTGCGGCGCCGCCCGAGAGTCAAGGCGCTGCGTACAGGCCCCTGTGCCGTCACAGTTCCGTGGCGGTCGCCGCTTTCAGGCGGTCCAGCGCAGCGAGCGCGGAGCGATCATCGATTGCGCGCTCCGCGAGTTCACAGCCGTGCAGGATCGATTGGGCGATACCGCTGACGTAAAGCGCCGCACCCGCATTGAGGACCACCGCGAGGCGTGCGGCGCCGGCCACTTCTCCTCTCAGAATGCGCAGGATCACGTCCGCGTTGTGATCCGGATCCCCACCGCGCAGTTCATCAATGCCGTGCTCTGAAGTGTCGAAGTGTTCGCGTGGGTCGAAGGTGTAGCGGTGCAGCATCCCCTCCCTCAATTCGATCACGGTGGAGATACCGATCGGGCTGAACTCGTCCATTCCCGGCTCGCCATGTACGACCAGCGCATGCTCGTGGCCGAGGCGCGCGAGGCCGCCCGCGATGAGTTCGAGTAGTGCGGGTGAAGAGACGCCCACGACCTGGCGACGTGCACCGGCGGGGTTGGTAAGCGGCCCAAGCACATTCATGAGGGTCGGCATCGCGAGTTCGCGGCGCACCGGGGCGACGTGTTTCATCGCGGGGTGCAGCAGCGGCGCGAACATGAAAACGATCCCGGCGTGTTCGAGCACCTGTGCCATCTGTTCGGGCGTCAACTCAATGGTGACGCCGAGAGCCGCAAGGACATCGGCGCTGCCGGAACGCGAAGTAAACGAGCGGTTCCCGTGTTTCGCGATGCGGGCCCCGGCGCCGGCGGCAACGAGGGCGGCGGCGGTCGAAATGTTGAACGTTGTGAAGGTGCCACCGCCGGTGCCGCAGGTGTCGATGATGGTCCAGCCTTCGGGCGACGGTACGGGAATCATGGCGGAGCGCAGGGCGCGGACGCCGCCTGCGACATGCTCGGGGAGCTCGCCGGTTGCGCGGAGGCCAACCAGCAGTGCGGCCATTTGCACGGGGGTGGCGCGCCCCTCCATCACGGTGGTGAAGGCGATTTCCGCCTCCTCCACCGTGAGCCGCTGCCCGGCAACAATCCGGGGGATCAGTTCAGCGAGAGTTGGAGCCTGGGGATCGGCCGCTTCGCTCAGGTTCGATGTTTCCATAGCGAAGCGGAAGTTAGCTCAGCGCGCGCGGAGTCGCACGCCGCCGGAGCCGGTATCGATGCGAATTCTGCCATCACCGTCGCCGAGGCGCCCGCGCATGTAATTGCGCCGCTTCTCGATCAACTGGATCGGCAGGTCAGTCGTGATGCCGCCGCTGCCCACATCGATTTCGATTTCGGCGCCGAGTGCGGAGGGCACGCCGACCGTAACGGACCCTGAACCGGTGTCGAGCAGCGCGTTGCGAACATCACCAACCAGGTCGAGCGTGATCGCGCCGCTGCCCGTGTCGAGGTTGAGGTCGCGTGCATTTACGCGATCCGCGCGGATGCTGCCCGATCCGGTGTCGATGCGCAGCGCGGGCGCAACGATGTCCGCGACAGTAACCGAACCCGAGCCCGTGTCGATGTCGAGCCCGAGCGCGTTCACATCATTGACCACCACGGACCCCGATCCCGTGTCGATACGTACCGCTCCACCGCGCGCGTCAGCCACATCGATGCGGCCGGAGCCGGTGTCGAGCAGCAGGTGGCCCTCGACATTGGTCACGCTGATGCGGCCGGAGCCGGTGTTGGCGTAGACCGAACCCTTCACGGAATTCACCTCCACGCCACCGGTACGGCTGTCGATGCGGAGTTCACCTGCGATGTTCGAGGCAGTAACGGTTCCTGCACCAACGTTGATCGCTACGGTTTTTCCTGCGGGGACAATGACCCGCAGATCGGCCCACGCCTCGGTCCCGCCGCCATTGCCGGAGATGCGGAGGCGCTGGCTGCGCGAGAGCCGGATCGTGCTGCTCTTGCGGTATCCCTCTTCATCCAGGGAAGCGCGCAGCGAACCGAGTCCGAACAGGCCATCGCCGTCGATGTTCATCTCGGTGCGGGAGAAGCGGCCGAGGCGCGGATAGACGATGTCGTTCGACGGATAGGTCACGACGAGCGCGTTCCAGCCGTCATGGGTGCGTGGGGTGAATCGCAGGTCGGCGGCATCGGCGCCGCCGGGGGTGACCTCAACGACAACCGCCGAGCCACTCCCGCTCTGCAGGCGAACCTCGCCGGCCGGATTGAAGATGGCCACCCGGTCGCCGGTCAGTTCGTAACGATTCGCCTGCCCCGCGGCCGGCGCAGTAGCGATCGACGCGGTCACGATCGCCAGCAACAGTCCTCGCCTCATTGGATCCTCACGTATGTGCTGGTTTGGAGCCGCGGCGCGCGCGGCTGTCCGGGATACGAGCCGATCAGGCTTCGGGTTTCGAAAAGCACGACCGCTCTGTTCGGACAGGATCATTCCGCAGAAGGTTGGAATGAGGGCGCGCACGCGCCAGATGGTTGGGATACGAGTCAGGTCGGGCAACATGCGTGCGTCGGTGATCATGCGTCGACGATGGGTTCTCCTCCTGTTGCCGGATCCAGAGCCCTCTGCGGCGGCTTGCCGGAGCAGTCGTGGGCACTAGCTTCCGGCCCGACGGAAATTTCTGAGAAACCGGATTCAATCGGCGCTTGATGAAGAGAATACTGGTCACCGGCGCGGCGGGTCAGGTCGGCACGGAACTGGTCCCCGCACTGCGCGCGGCGTACGGGACGGACGCGGTACTGGCGACCGACCTGAAACAGGAAAGTTCGCTGTCCGATGCCGGACCCTATGAGGTGCTGGACTGTCTGGACAGCGCGGCGATCGCGGCAGCGGTGGAACGGCATCGTCCGGACACGATCTACCATCTGGCCGCGCTGCTCTCGGCGACCGCGGAACGCGCGCCACAGAAGGCGTACGAAATCAACATGGGCAGCCTCATCAACGTGCTGGAGGTCGCCCGAAGCGCGAATTGCGCGGTGTTCACGCCGAGTTCGATCGGCGCGTTCGGCGCGGGCACGCCACGCGAGGGCACGCCGCAGGACACGGTGCAGCGGCCCTCGACGATGTACGGTGTGACCAAGGTCGCCGGGGAACTGCTGTGCGACTACTACCACAGCCGCTTCGGGCTCGACACGCGGGGCGTGCGGTTTCCCGGACTGATTTCCTACGTGGCGCCTCCCGGCGGTGGTACCACCGACTACGCGGTCGACATCTTCTACCAGGCCGTCGAACACGAGCGCTACACCTGCTTCCTCAGCGAAGACACGCAGCTCGACATGATGTACATGCCGGATGCGATTCGCGCCGCGATCGATGTGATGGAAGCACCCGCGGATCGACTGAAGCATCGCAACGCGTTCAATGTGACCGCGATGCAGTTCACTCCGGCTCAACTCGCAGAGATGATCCGCGCGCACATCCCCGCATTCGAGATCTCGTACGAAGTCGACCCGGTGCGGCAGCGCATCGCCGATTCGTGGCCGCGTCGTCTCGACGATTCGGCCGCGCGCGACGAATGGGGGTGGCAGCCGCAGTACGATGCGGAGACAATGGTGGCGGACATGATCAAGCAGATCACAGCGAAACTCACGCGCGCAGGGAAGGACAACTGATGCCGATCGATCGCGTAACTTCGGTTCTGGACGCGCACGTCGCCGACCTCGAAGAAAAGGGCACGGCCAAGGGACACGAGTCGGTGGTGCGGGAGGTGATCTGGCCCAAGGGCGATCATGGCCCGCGGTTCCTGCTGCAGGGCGAGGGCGACCGCGAATTCATTCGCATGAACTCCAACTCGTACCTCGGCATGGGGCTGCGCCCCGAGGTCATGAAGGCAGAGGAAGAAGCGACCGCGCGCTTTGGCGCGGGGCCCGGCGCCGTTCGCTTCATCAGCGGCACGTATGAACCGCACGTCGAACTCGAGGAACGGCTCGCACAATTCCACAACCGCGAATCGGCGATGCTGTTCAGCGCGGCGTACGCCACCGTGGTCAGCGTTTTTGCCGCACTCACGACCGATCAGACCTGGCTGATCAGCGATGAACTGAACCACAACTGCATCATCAACGGGATGAAGCTGGCGAGGCCGGCCGGCAAGTCGGTCTACGCGCACAACGACGTGGGTGCACTCGAGCAGAAGCTGCAGGAAGCGCTCGGCAAGGCGAAGCGGGTGATCGTCGTGACCGACGGGATCTTCAGCATGCGCGGCGACCACGCGCCGCTCGATCGCATCATGGAGGTCTGCCGCCGCTACGACGCGGAGTTCGAGGAAAACGTGATCGTGGTGGTGGACGACTCGCACGGCGTAGGCGCGTTCGGCGCGACCGGCCGCGGCACGGAAGAGTACACGCAGTCAGGCCCGTGCGACGTGCTGGTCGGCACACTCGGCAAAGCCTTCGGTGTGAACGGCGGGTACGTGACCTCCAGCGCGAGCGTGATCCGCTACCTGCGCGAGACCAGCCCGATGTACATCTACTCCAACCCGATCACCCCGGGCGAAGCTTCCGCGGCACTGCGCGCGGTCGAACTGCTCGACAGCGCCGATGGCCGCGCGCTGCTCGATCGGCTGCGCTCACTCACGCGCCAGTTCGAAAAGGGACTGGTCGACCTCGGCTTCGAGATCATCCCCGGCGAACACCCGGTCGTGCCGCTCATGGTGCGCGACACGGCCAAAACGAAGGCGCTGGTCGCACACCTGCGCGCGAATGGCGTCCTCGCCACCGGACTCTCCTACCCGGTCGTGCCCCGCGGCGACGAAGAGATTCGCTTCCAGATCAACGCGGATCACACCCCCGCCGACATCGATGCCGTGCTGGAGGTCCTCGCCTCGTTCCGGATGTAAGGGCCGGCGAACGCGGAATTGCGGCACGGCATCCCCCCGAGCGGCACCGCAGTGCTGACGTCAACTGCCCACGCGCCGAGGTGGAACCGCTCGTTGGGAAGTTGGGCGCCTGATCTCTGACGCCAACTGCCCATGCGCGGACCTTGGGCCCGCGCATGGGAACTTGAACGGCGAAATATCAGGTCCAACTTCCCAAGCGCCGATGCATTTCCGGCGTTTGGGAAGTTGATCCGTTTTAAGCGGTACGATCTCCCACGCTTGGCGACGCGCGCGTGAAGGTTGGGAGATCGGGCCGCTTCGAGCGGTACAAGTTCCCATGCGTGCGTTCGGACGCGGCGACTGGGAAGTTGGGCCGGTTGCGGTGCCGGTTGCGGTTCCGGCGGCGAGGGCGGGACCGGTGGCGGGAACTGGGAACCGCGGCCGTTTGCGGTTCCGGCGGCGCTTGCGGAAGCGGAACCGGCGGCGGAAGCGGTTCCGGTGGCGAATGCGGTTCCGGTGGCGGGAACCGGGAACGCGGTCGATTGCGGTTGCGGTTCCGTTCGCGGAGGGAGCCAACCTGACCCCGCCGCCGACCTCCGCCCGGTAAACGTTGCGGTTCCCTTCGCCGAGGAACCACCCCGCCCCCGCCCCCGACCCCCGTCTGGCAAACATTACGGTTCGCCGAAGGGAGCCAGCCCTCGGACTGCCGAAGGCGAAGCCATCACCGGCGCGAGGCCCCGGTTTGCAGCCATGCATGTTTTCGGCGTAATTTCAGGGCGTGACGCGACGCATCAAGCTTACACTGCACTACGACGGTGCTGGATTCCTGGGCTGGCAGATCCAACCCGGCGCCCGGACGGTGCAGTCTGAGCTCGAGGCCGCGCTTTCCCGCCTGGCGGATGAGCCGATCTCAGTGATCGCGGCGGGCCGAACCGACCGTGGGGTCCATGCCCTGGGTCAGGCAGTGTCCACGCTGGTTCCCGCCCGGTGGACCGCGGCCGCGCTGAAAAAGGCTCTGAACGCAATACTTCCGGACGACATATGGATCGCGGCGGCGCAGGAGGTGCCGCACGATTTCCATGCGCGCTACAGCGCGACTGCACGGAGCTACGTCTACCGTGTGGGCACGCGGCCGGAGGCGTTTTCGCCGTTTCATTACCGCTGGTGCTGGCCCCTGCGCGAGGGGCGCGACCCGGTTGATTCTGCGGTACTGAATGCAGCCGCCGCGCGGTTCGTCGGGCGGCACTCGTTCCGGGCGTTTGCGAAGGCCGGCCAGCCGGAACGAGGAGAAATCTGCGAGGTAACCGAATCAAGGTGGGTTGAATGGGAGTGCGGTGCGGAGTATCACGTCACCGCGAACCGCTTTCTGCACCACATGGTTCGGTACCTGGTGGGCACCATGGTCGAGGTTGCGCGGGGCCGGCGGGCGATCGGAGAAATCGAACTGCTGCTGGCCAACACGCCGGGGCTCGAGACATCGCCGCCGGCGCCGCCTGAAGGTTTGTTTCTGAGCAAAGTTCACTACCCGCCCCACGTTGAGGGGCTCGAGGAGCCAAAGGCATGAAATTTTTCCTGGATTCGGCCGACCTGAGCGAAGTCCGCCGTGCAATGGACGCCGGCCTGATCGACGGCATGACGACCAACCCTTCCCTGCTGGCGAAGGCGGCCGGAGCGAATGGCAACCCGCGCGAGATCCTCCGGGAGATCTGTCAGCTTTGCCCCGGGCCGATCAGCGCGGAGGTCGTCGCGACCGACAAGGACGAGATGCTGCGCGAGGGGCGCGATCTGGCCAAAATGGCCGACAATATCGTGGTAAAGGTGCCGCTCACGGAGGACGGGCTGCGTGCCTGCCGGGCGTTCCGCGCCGAAGGCATCAAGGTCAACGTGACCCTCTGTTTCTCCCCCGCGCAGGCACTCCTCGCCGCCAAGGCGGGCGCGAGCTACATCTCGCCCTTCGTCGGTCGGCTGGATGACGTGGGCAGCGACGGCATGGACCTGATCCAGCGCGTCGTGCAGATCTACGAAAATTACGATTTCGAGACCGAAGTGCTGGTCGCGTCGATCCGCCACCCGATGCATGTGGTGGAAGCCGCGCTGATGGGCGCACACGTCGGCACGATGCCGCTCAAGGTGCTGCTCTCGCTCTTGCAGCACCCGCTCACGGACAAGGGGCTCGACGCGTTCATCGCGGACTGGCAGAAGCTGCCGGAGGCGGCGCGTCGCAGTTACGCGGGGTAGGCGGGTTTGCGCGAGTTGCCGCCTTCGTCCCCGCACCGAGGCGGGGGTCGGGGGCGGGGGCGGGGTGGCTCCCTGGTCGGCGTGGGCCGCGTGGCGTGCGGGATCTGGCGTGAGCGGGGCGCGGCAAGGCGATGCGATCCGTGATGGATTTCGCGATTCAATGATACGGTTGGACTATGCGTAAGATCTGGATTCCTGTACTGCTGCTCAGTGCGACGGCGCCGGTGGTCGTGGCGAAAGTCGCGCTCGACCAGGAGCCGGTGCCTGGGGCCGTCGCGGTGGCGGACAAGGCGGCGGACGTGTTCCCGGTCGAGCCCGCCTCTGTTGCGGTTCGGCAGGACACGATTACCGAGTCGCGGCGCAATGCGATCGTCGCGGCATCGCAGCGGGTCGCGCCGGCGGTGGTCAGCGTGAATACCGTGCGGCGTCAGCAGGTGCGGCAGCGCTTTTTCGACATGTACATCGGCGGGGGCACACGCAATGTGCCGGGGCTGGGGTCCGGTTTCATCATCCGCGAAGACGGGTTGGTGCTGACCAACGAACATGTCGTGCGGGATGCGAACGACATTGCGGTCACGCTGGCGGACGGCCGGGACTTCGCCGCGGACGTCGTCGGCACGGACCCGGTGACCGACCTGGCGCTGCTGCGACTGAAGGATGCGCGCGATCTGCCGGTCGCGCCGCTCGGTACCTCGTCGAATCTGATCATTGGCGAGTGGGCGATCGCGATCGGCAATCCGTTCGGCTTCTACCTGTCGAATGCGGAACCTACGGTGACGGCGGGCGTGATCAGCGCGGTGAACCGGAACCTGATCCCCGGCACCGCCGGGGCGAATCAGGGCCTCTACCTCGACATGATCCAGACCGATGCGTCGATCAATCCGGGCAACTCGGGTGGACCGCTGGTGAATTCGCTGGGCCAGGTGATCGGCGTGAACTCGTCGATTCTGACCGAGGGCGGCGGCAGCATCGGGCTGGGCTTCGCGATTCCGATCGATCGCGCGCGGCGCATTGCGGCGGAGCTGCTGAACAACGGCCGGGTGCGCCGGGCATGGCTCGGGGCGGAAGTGCAGCCGTCGCAGCCGAACCAGTTCGGCCGCAGTCATCGCGTGCAACTCGAGCGCGTCGTTCCGGGGTCGCCGGCGGAGCAGGCGGGGCTGCGCGCGGGAATGGTCGTAGCCCGCGTAAATGGCCGGCCGGTCTATACGCCGCTCGACTGGGAATCGCGGATTCTGGACGCGGTGGTTGGCCAATCGCTCGAGGTGGTCGTGCAGGATGGCGATCGAGAGCGCAGATTTACGATTCGTCCGCAGGACCTGCCGTCGGTTTCAGCAGAGCGGGTGTCGGCGCTTTCGGACGAGTTTTCGCTGATTTCGGTGACGGCGGCGATTGCCGCGGAGCGCAATCTCCAGAACGAGCAGGGCGCGCTGATCGAACGACTGTCGGACACGGCACGTCGCGTCGGACTGCGCGAAGGCGATGTGATTCTCGAGATCAACCGTGTGTCGATCCGAAACGCATCGGAAGCCGCGCGCATTCTGCGGGAACTCTCGGGCCGCCGCAGCACGGTGCGGATGACGATCGAGCGCGGCGGGCAGTATGGAACGATTTCATTCATCATCGGTTGAGGAACAGAGTTGAGCGATCGACAGCGGGATACAGGACGTCAGGCAGAAGAGCGGTACCAGAACCCGCTGGTTGAGCGCTATGCCTCGCCGGAGATGAGCAGGATCTTCTCCGCCGCGTACAAGTTCTCAACCTGGCGCCGGCTGTGGCTGGCGCTCGCGGAGTCGCAGGCCGAACTCGGGCTGCCGATTTCGGAAGCCGCACTCGCGGACATGCGTGCGCACCTCGATGACATCGACATCGTTCGCGCGGGTGAACTCGAGCGACGTTTCCGCCACGATGTGATGGCGCACGTTCATCTCTTCGGCGAAGTTGCGCCTGCGGCCGCCGGCGTGATCCACCTCGGCGCAACCAGCGCGTTCGTCACGGACAATACCGAACTGCTGCAGCATCGCGATGCGCTGCGACTGGTGCGCAGCCGACTCGTCTCGGTGATCCGCGCCCTTGCCGATTTCGCACAGGAACATCGCGACCTGCCGACGCTCGGGTTCACACACTTCCAGCCGGCGCAGCCGACTACGGTCGGCAAACGTGCGACGCTCTGGATCCAGGATCTGCTGCTCGACCTCGAGGAAATCGATTTCCGCCTCTCCACCCTGCGCTTCCGCGGCATCCGCGGCACAACCGGAACTGAAGCAAGCTTCCTCGAACTGTTCGACGGCGATCACGCGAAAGTCGAAGAACTGAGTCGGCGCGTCGCGGAGAAACTCGGCTTCGACCGCTTGTACGGTGTGACCGGCCAGACGTACACGCGCCGAAGCGATTACGCATTCCTCTCGACACTCGCAGGACTCGGCGCATCGACCTCGAAGTTCGCGCACGATATTCGGCTACTCGCACATCTGAAGGAGATCGAGGAGCCGTTCGAGAAAGAACAGATCGGCTCATCGGCGATGGCGTACAAACGCAATCCGATGCGTACGGAGCGCATCACCGCGCTGGCGCGCCATCTCATCACACTCTCGATCGATCCGGCGTTCACCGCCGCGACGCAGTGGATGGAGCGCACGCTCGACGATTCGGCCAACCGTCGCATCGCGATCCCCGAAGCCTACCTTGCCGCGGATGCGATTCTGCTGCTGATGCACAACGTGTCAGCGGGGCTGATCGTGCGGCCGGCGGTGATTCGCAAACACTTGATGGACGAACTGCCATTCATGGCGACCGAGCCCGTGTTGATGCGGGCCGTGCGCAAAGGTGGAGATCGTCAGCAACTGCACGAGCGGATTCGTCAGCATTCGATTGCGGCGGCGGAAAAGGTGAAGGAACACGGCGAAGCGAACGACCTGGTGCAACGGCTGATCGATGATCAGGAGATCGGGCTGAGCGAGGAAGAAATTCGCGAAACGCTCGATCCCGCGCGCCATGTCGGACGCGCGCCGCAGCAGGTCGATGCGTTTCTGCGCGACGAAGTGTGGCCGCGCATCGAAGGTGCGGAAGCGGGCGACGTGCCGGAGCTGAGAGCATAATGGCAGACGCGATCACGACAACCGCGCTTCCCTTCCCGCTCGTTCGCCGCGGCAAGGTGCGCGATGTGTACGATGTCGGTCAGGATCGGCTGCTGATTGTGGCGACGGACCGGATCTCCGCGTTCGATGTGGTCATGGGCGAGGCGATCCCGCACAAAGGGGCCGTGCTGACGGCGGTAACGCAGTGGTGGCTCGATCGACTCGACGCCGCGCAGCCGCATCACCTGATCAGCGCCGACGCGGAGGAGATCGTCGCGGCGGTGCCCGCGCTCGAGGGCAGTCGTGCACAGTGGCAGCATCGCTCGATGCTGGTGCGGCGCACGGAGCCGGTGCCGGTCGAATGTGTGGTGCGCGGCTACATCTCGGGCTCGGCCTGGGCGGAGTACAGGACCAGCGGCACGCTCGCCAATGAACCGCTGCCTGAAGGCCTGCGCGAAAGCGATCGACTCGACCCGCCCATTTTCTCGCCGGCGACCAAAGCCGAAGAAGGCCATGATGAAAACATCACGTTCGCGGAGATGGAGCGCGTGGTCGGTGCCGCACTGGCAGCGGAACTTCGCGCCCGCAGCATCGCGCTGTACGAACAGGGCCGCGCGATCGCCGAACGCGATTCGGACATCATCCTTGCCGATACCAAATTCGAATTCGGCATCGATGCGGACGGCAAGGTGCTGCTGATCGACGAAGTGCTGACGCCCGATTCGTCGCGCTTCTGGCCGAAGGAGACGTACGAAACCGGACGCGGTCAGCCGTCGCTCGACAAGCAGCCCGTACGCGATTTCCTCGAGCAGCTCACCTCGCGCGGGGAGTGGAACAAGCTGCCTCCGCCACCGCCGCTGCCGGATAACGTGGTCGCTGCAACCAGCCAGCGCTACCTCGATCTCTGGCGACGACTCACCGGCGGCCTGCCGCTGAACAGGGATTAACATGCGACTGCAACGCGGCGTGATCATCCTGCCCAGCGCACTGACGCTCGGAAACCTGTTCTTCGGGATCTGGGCGATTGTTTCGGCGTCGCGCGGGCAGTTCATCACCGCCGCCTGGCTGATCGTCTGGGCCGGGCTGTTCGATACGCTGGACGGTCGCGTCGCACGCTACACGCAGACCGGCAGCCGCTTCGGCGAGGAGATGGACTCGCTGGTTGATGCGATCAGCTTCGGCGTCGCGCCATCCCTGATCATCTACCATCTCTACCTGACCGACGGGAGCTGGGGGTGGAGCGCTTCGTTCCTCTACGTGGCCGCCGCCGTGATGCGCCTCGCCCGCTTCAACGTTGAACAGGCCGGCCACGCCAAAGCCGTTTTCCACGGGCTGCCTTCGCCGAGCGCGGGCATGACGCTGGCCACCTTCTACCCGTTCAGCCAGACCGCGCTCTTCCAGCAGTTTTTCGGGCACTGGAGCTGGCCGCAGATCATGACCGGCATGATGGTCGTGCTCGGACTGCTGATGATGAGCAGCGTGCCGTATCCGGTAGTCCCGAAATTCGGGTTCAAGACGCGCCGCGGCATTCTCACCTCGCTGTTCCTGATCTCCTGCATCGTCGCGGGTATCACCATTCCGGAGTACTTCTTCTTCCCTGCACTGATTGCGTACATCGCGTACGGCGCGGGCAAGGCGGTGGTGCTCGGGTTCTTCGAGCGGCTGCCGGATCGGGATCCGCTGCTCGATGTCGAGCCGGATGAGGCGGGCGCCGAGTTGCGGGAGATGGATTACCGGGAGATTACTCCGCATCTGGAGTTTCCTCCGGGCCCGCCCGGGGTACCAAAGAAGCGGCTGCGCAAACGGCGGCGGCGTCCGCGCGGTCCGCAGGAGTAGCAGCCGACCGACGAGCAGCGCGACGGATTGGTCGCATTGGCGGGATGACATGGAGTTGCGCGCGCAGGGTGCGCGGCCCCGAAGCCAGGCAGTTCCTGACGTGGGCGAAACGAGAGCGATAACGAGAGCGTGAGCATGAACACATACCATATCGAAGTGCGAGTGAGTCCGCGGGCGGGATTGCTGGATCCGCAGGGCAAGGCGGTCCAGAGCGCATTGCGTTCGCTGGAATTTTCAGGGGTAGAAGAGGTACGGATCGGGCGACTGATCCGACTTGAACTGAAGGCGGATTCAGCCGAGGCAGCACGGGAGCAGGTGGACGCGATGTGCCGCAAGCTGCTGGCGAATCCGGTGACGGAAGACTACGAAATCGCGCTCCAGGAGACGGTTTAGATGCGTGTTGCGATCGTCGTATTCCCAGGCTCGAACTGCGACTACGACTGCTTCAAGGCGCTCACCGATGTGATGGGCGCAGAAGCGTATTATGTCTGGCACCGTGAGCACGACCTGAAGAACCCGGATGCGGTGATTCTGCCCGGCGGATTCAGCTACGGTGACTATTTGCGGGCCGGCGCGATTGCGCGCTTCAGCCCGGTGATGAACGAAGTGATCGAATTTGCGAACGCGGGCGGTCCGGTCCTCGGCATCTGCAACGGCTTCCAGATGCTGTGCGAAGCGCAGCTTCTGCCGGGCGCGCTGGTCAGGAACGAGTCGCTCAAGTACATCGGCCACGCGGTCACGGTGCGTGTCGAAAACAACGAGACGATGTACACGAACGCGTACGAGAAGGGACAGGTCGTCACGTATCACGTTGCGCACGGTATGGGCAACTACGTTGCGACGCCGGACACGATCCGGCAGCTCGAGGCCGAGGAACGCGTGATCTTCCGCTACGTCACGCCGGAAGGTCAGGCAACACCCGAGGCAAACCCGAACGGAGCGATGAACAACATCGCGGGCATCATCAACGAACGCGGCAACGTGCTCGGGCTGATGCCGCATCCGGAGCGTGCAGTTGAAGCGATCCTCGGCTCGACCGATGGCGTCGGGCTGTTCGAATCGATGCGCAAATTCATCGAGGACGGTGTTGCCGTACGCGGCGAGCCGGTCCGTCAACTTGCGGGGGTGCGGTAATGGCGGAACGTCCCGCACCCGCGCCGCGTGAAGGCGATCCGCGCATCACGCCCGACCTGGTCGCGGAGCACGGGCTCAGCCCCGACGAATACCGTCTCATCCTCGATGCGATCGGCCGCGAACCCACCTTCACCGAGCTCGGGCTGTTCAGCGCGCTCTGGTCAGAACACTGCGGCTACAAGAACTCGAAGCCGCTGCTCCGTACCCTCCCGACCGAAGCACCGTGGGTGCTGCAGGGGCCGGGCGAAAACGCGGGTGTGATCGACATCGGCGACGGCAACGCGATCGCCTTCAAGATCGAATCGCATAACCACCCCTCCGCTGTTGAACCGTACCAGGGCGCTGCGACCGGTGTCGGCGGCATTCTGCGCGACGTGTTCACGATGGGTGCACGTCCGATCGCGGTGCTCGATTCGCTGCGCTTCGGCTCGCTCGAGTCGGCACGCGTGCGCTACCTGTTCGCCGGTGTCGTCAAAGGCATCGGCGACTACGGCAACTGCGTCGGGATTCCGAACATCGGCGGCGAGGTCTACTTCGAGGAAGCGTACGAAGGCAACCCGCTGGTCAACGCGATGGCGATCGGGCTCATGAAGAAGGAAGAGCTGATCCGCGCGGAAGCGACCGGGGTCGGCAATCCGCTACTCGCGGTGGGCGCACGTACCGGCCGCGACGGCATCCACGGCGCGACCTTCGCCAGCGAAGAACTTTCCGAAGAGAGCGAAGCGAAGCGGCCGCAGGTGCAGGTCGGCGATCCATTCACGGAAAAGCTGCTGCTCGAAGCGTCGCTCGAACTCATCAACAGCGGCCACATCGTCGGCATCCAGGACATGGGCGCCGCGGGCCTCGCCTCGTCTTCGACTGAGATGGCCGCGCGCGCGGGCACCGGCGTCGACATCGATGTTGCGCACGTGCCTGTGCGCGAAGAGGGCATGACACCCTACGAGATCCTGCTCTCCGAATCGCAGGAGCGCATGCTCGTGGTTGCAAAGGCCGGCCACGAACAGCACGTCATCGACATTCTCAACAAGTGGGAACTCGAAGCGGCGGTGATCGGTCACGTCACGGATGACGGGCTGTACCGCGTGCGCGAGAACGGCGTCATCGTCGCGGAAGTCCCGGGCCAGCCGCTGGTCACGGGCTGCCCCACGTATGTGCGCGAAGCGCGCGAATCCGACGAGATCCGTCGGCTGCGCGAGTGGACGCCGGGCGAGGCGGAGTATCTGCCCGCGGCATCGCATCCTCTCAAGATTCTGCAGCGGCTGCTCGGCTCGCCGAACATCGCGTCGCGGCGCTGGATCTACGAGCAGTACGACACGACCGTTCGCACGAACACGGTGATTGCGCCAGGTGGCGATGCGGGTGTGCTGCGTATTCGCGGCAGCCGCAAGGGAATCGCTGCGACCGTGGACTGCAACGGCCGCTACTGCTACCTCGACCCGCGCGAAGGCGCGAAGATCGCCGTCGCCGAGGCGGCGCGAAACGTGGCGTGCACGGGCGCACGTCCCCGCGCGATCACGAACAACCTGAACTTCGGCAATCCGCTCAAGCCCGAGGTTTACTACCAGCTACGTGAAGCGGTGGCAGGTATGGGCGAAGCGTGCAGGGCGTTCAACACGCCGGTCACGGGCGGCAACGTCTCGCTCTACAACGAGAGCCCGAGCGGTGCGATCTATCCGACGCCGGTCGTCGGGATGGTCGGCGTGCTCGACGATGTGGATCGTCACGTTCGCATGAACTTCCAGGAACAGGGCAATGCGATCCTGCTGCTCGGCGAGAACCGGGACGAGCTGGGCGCGTCCGAGTACCTGAAGGTCGTCTTCGGCAAGGTTGCAGGCGCGGTTCCGCACCTCGACCTCGAGCATGAATTGGCGCTCCAGAATGTACTGGTCGAACTTGCGGAAGCGGGGCTGCTGCGCAGCGCACACGATGTTGCGGAAGGCGGGCTCGCCATCGCGATCGCGGAGTCGTGCATCGCCAATCATCAGCCGCTCGGTGCAAGCATCGAACTGACCGACCGGCTGCCGATCGCTTCCCTGCTGTTCGGCGAAACGCAGGGGCGTGTGGTCATTTCATGCACGGCCGAAGATGTTATGGAAGTGAACCGCATCGCAGAGCGCTGCGGTATCACCTGCAGGCGCATCGGTACCGTGGGTCCGGTCAACGGTTCGTTCCGGATTCATAGCGCTGCGGTCACCATCGACACGCCGGTCAGCGAACTGGCGGAGATCTATTACACTGCGATTCCGCGCATGATGCCGGCCGGCGCCGACCACGCGTAGAACAGAACAGAGAAGCCGAATATGTGCGGCATTGTAGGCGTTTCAGGCATCGATCGCGCGGCCGAGGTTGCGTTCCTCGGGTTGTATGCGCTGCAGCACCGCGGACAGGAATCCGCCGGAATCTCGGCCGTCCACGACGGCCGGGTTACCGTGCACAAGGCACACGGCGGTGTGGCCGACGGATTCAACGATGCCAAGTTGCAATCACTGCCCGGGCGCGTCGCGCTCGGGCATACGCGTTACTCCACCGCGGGCGGTCGTGGACTGATCAATTCGCAACCGATCTCGGTCCGTTACCACCAGGGCGACCTCGCCCTCGTCCATAACGGCAACCTGACCAACGCGCACACGCTGCGCGATGATCTGGTCGCTGAGGGCGCGCTCTTTCAGTCCACAGTCGACACCGAAGTCATCGTCCATCTGATCGCGCGCTCGCGCGAACGCACGGTCGATGCACAGGTGCGCGATGCACTCTCGCGGCTTACCGGCGCGTTCTCCGTGATCATCACGGTCGGCGAAACGATGTACGCCGCGCGCGATCCGTGGGGATTCCGCCCGCTCGTACTCGGCCGCAAAAAGAGTGGATGGATCCTCGCCAGCGAAACCTGCGCGCTCGATCTCATCGGCGCACAGTTCGAAGCCGCACTCGAGCCGGGCGATATCATCAAGATCGAAAACGGTTCGGTCGAATACCTCGAAGCGTTGCAGCGCGCGGAGCGACCGGCGCCGTGTATCTTCGAACTGATCTACTTCGCGCGCCCCGATTCGCACGTGTGGGGTGTCAGTGTCGATCGTGCAAGGCGCGCTTTCGGCCGACAGCTCGCCCGTGAACACGCGGTCGAGGCCGATTGCGTGTTCAGCGTACCGGACTCGTCCAACTCCGCCGCACTCGGTTACGCCGAGGAAAGCGGCGTACCATTCGAACTCGGCCTGATCCGCAACCACTACGTCGGGCGCACGTTCATCCATCCGAGCCAGGCCGGGCGCGACTTCCGCGTGCGCATCAAGTACAACGCGGTGCGCGAGGTCATCAACGGCAAGCGCGTGATCGTAGTCGATGACTCGCTCGTGCGCGGTACCACCAGCCGCGGCCTCATCCGACTGATCCGTGAAGCCGGCGCGAAGGAAGTCCACTTCCGCGTGGCCAGCCCGCCGGTCATCTCGCCGTGCTACTACGGCATCGACATGCCGACGCGTGAGGAACTCATCGGCGCCAACCACTCCGTCGAGGAGATCCGCGCGCATCTCAACGTCGACAGCCTCGGCTACCTCTCCATGCAGGGCATGCACGACGCAGTCGCGAAGCACGGGCCGTTCTGCGACGCGTGCTTCAGCGGCAACTACCCTGCGCCGCTGGTCGATATCCAGAGGGGCAAGCCCGCGGCGTCGCACTGCTAGGCGGATTGGACGGATTGGGCGGCATCGCTTCCTTGCCGAGGCGGGGGCCGGGGGCGGGGGCGGGGTGGTGACGTTGGCACTGTGCGCCTGGCATGCGGGCTCGGTGTCAGAGGTTGTCAGTTGAGATTTCGGGCCAATGCGAGGCAATCTGCGCCGCGTTGGCCCGTTTCTTTCTGAGCACCACCCCGCCCCCGCCCCCGGCCCCCGCCTTGGGTAGACCCCGGTCCGGCTGGGGGGCGCAGAACGCCCACTCGAGCAAATAAGGCCATGCCCCTCTACGTCTACTACTTCGGAAGCGGTCACGCCGACGGCAGCAAGGAAGACAAACAACTGCTGGGCGGCAAGGGAGCGAACCTCGCGGAGATGGTCCGGATCGGGATCCCGGTGCCGCCGGGGTTCACGATCACGACCGAGGTGTGCCGTCACTACCTGAAGCAGGCGGACTACCCGGAGGGGCTGCGCGAGCAGGTTGCGGCGAATCTGCGGCGGCTGGAAGTCGACACGGGCAAGAAGTTCGGTGGCAGCGAGAACCCGCTGCTGGTCTCGGTTCGCAGCGGGGCCGCGGTGTCGATGCCGGGGATGATGGAGACGATTCTGAACCTCGGTCTCAACGACGCCACAGTTGCAGCGCTGGCGCGCGCGGCGGACAACGAGCGATTCGCCTGGGACAGCTACCGCCGCTTCGTCGAGATGTACAGCAGCGTCGTGCTGGGTATCCCGTCGTCGGGGTTCAGCGATCTGCTCGAGGCGAAGAAGCAGGCGCGCGGTGTGGATGAAGACACCGGACTCGGTGCGGCCGACATGCGGGAACTGGTAGGCGAGTTCAAGCAACTGGTGCAATCCCGTCTCGGCGAGCCCTTTCCTGACGACCCGGAACAGCAGTTGTGGGGCGCGATCGCGGCGGTGTTCAAGTCGTGGAATATCGAGCGTGCAGTCGCATACAGGAAACTGCACGGCATCTCCGAACAGCTCGGCACCGCGGTCAACGTGGTCGCGATGGTGTACGGCAATCTGGGCGACGATTCGGGGACAGGCGTCGTGTTCACGCGCAATCCGTCGACGGGCGAACGCAAACTCTTCGGCGAGTTCCTGATCGATGCGCAGGGCGAAGATGTCGTGGCCGGAATTCGCACACCGATCTCGATCGATGAAATGGCGCGCATGCTGCCCGAAGCGGAAGAGCAGTTGCAGCGCGTGCAGGCGATTCTCGAACAGCACTACCGCGACATCCAGGACGTCGAGTTCACGGTCGAGCGTGGGCGGTTGTACCTGCTGCAGACGCGATCAGGCAAACGCACGGCCGCGGCCGCGGTGCGCGCCGCCGTCGACATGGTGGACGAAGGGCTGATCACGGAAGAAGAAGCGGTGCTGCGCGTCGACCCGCGACAGCTCGACCAGATGCTGCACCCGACCATCGACCCGAAAGCGAACGTACAGGTTCTGGTCACCGGTCTTCCGGCCTCTCCCGGCGCAGCAAGTGGCAAGGTCGTCTTCGATCCGTCGATCGCGGTGCAGCGCAGCGCGGAAGGCGAGCCGGTCATCCTGGTCCGCCCGGAAACATCACCGGACGATTTCCACGGCATGGTCGCAGCGCGTGCAATCGTGACGTCGCGCGGCGGAATGACATCGCATGCGGCGGTGGTCGCACGCGGGATGGGCAAGTGCTGCGTCGTAGGCGCGCACGAGTTGCGCATCGACATGCAGAAGAAGTGTTTCCAGGCGAACGGCACCCTGGTGAACGAAGGCGACTGGATCACCGTCGACGGAACGACCGGGCGCGTGCTGCTCGGGCAGGTGAAGACCGTGCAGCCGGAACTTTCGGAACACTTCCGCACGCTGATGTCGTGGGCCGACGGCTATCGACGGATGAGCGTGCGTGCGAACGCGGACACGCCCGCCGATGCGCGGAACGCCCGCGAGTTCGGCGCCGAAGGCATCGGCCTGTGCCGCACCGAACATATGTTCTTCGAAGGCGATCGTATCCATGCGATGCGCGAGATGATCCTCGCCGATTCGCCCGAAGCACGGCGTAATGCACTCGCGAAGCTGCTGCCGATGCAGCGCGATGACTTCGCGGGCATCTTCCGCGCGATGAACGGCTATCCGGTCACGATTCGCCTGCTCGATCCGCCGCTGCACGAGTTCCTGCCACGCACGCCCGAAGAGATCCAGCACTTCGCCGAAGTAGCCGGGCTCGACGAGTCCACCGTTACGCGACTGGTCGAACGGCACCGCGAAGCGAATCCGATGCTCGGCCAGCGCGGTGTGCGGCTCGGCATCACCTACCCCGAGATCACCGAGATGCAGGCGCGCGCGATTTTCGAGGCCGCCGCACTCGTGCAGAAGGACGGCGGCGAGGTGCGTCCGGAAGTGATGGTGCCGCTGGTAGCGGATGTCGAGGAGCTCGTGCGTCAGAAGCAGTTGATCTCGCGCGTCGCAACCGCGGTGATGGCCGAGAGCGGCGTGAGCATCCCGTACCTCGTCGGCACGATGATCGAACTGCCGCGCGCCGCATTGATGGCAGGCGAAATCGCACGCGCCGCGGACTTTTTCTCCTTCGGCACCAACGACCTGACGCAGACGGCCTACGGCATTTCACGCGACGATGCGGCGAGTTTTCTGCCGCGCTATATCGAGGATGGAATTTTCCAGGACGACCCGTTCCAGGTGCTGGATCGGGAGGGCGTCGGTCAACTGGTGCAGATCGCAACCTGGGAAGGCCGCGCGCGTCGCCACACGCTCAAGGTCGGCATCTGCGGCGAACACGGCGGTGAGCCGCGCTCGATCGAGTTCTTCGAGGAGGTCGGGCTGGACTACGTGTCGTGTTCGCCGTTCCGTGTGCCCGTCGCACGACTGGCGGCCGCGCACGCATCGCTCAAACACCGGCCGCGCCCGGCGCGGCAGACACGATCCCGGCGGGATCAGGCCAAGGTGCGCGAGGCGGAGGCGGTCAGTCGCTAGACCGCCCATGACGTTGCCGGGTGCAAGGCGGGTCTGTAGATTCTTTCCATGGAACCCCGAATCCTGAAATCGACCTGGAAAAAAGCGGCTTGCGGGCCGCTTTTGCGTATATTGGCGGTGTGTGCGCTGCCGTTACTGGCGGCGTGCAGCCAGTCCCCTGCCCCGCAAACTCCCGGCGACATCCTGCCCCCGGACGTCAGGCCGCAGGACACCAACCCGAGCATCCCGGTTTCCGTTCCGAAGATCGTGAGCGCGGAAGTCGTGCTGCTGGGCACGACGGATGTGCACAACCGACTGTACCCGTACGACTACTACACGAATGCGGAACTCGGGTACGGGCTGGCGCGGCTGAAGCCGATCATCGACAGCATCCGCGCGACCAATCCGGGGCGCACGCTGCTGTTCGACTCGGGCGATCTGCTGCAGGGCAACCCGCTCGGGTTCGTGTATGCGCGGCAGCGCGCGGGTGAGCCGAACCCGGTGATCACTGCGATGAACCTGCTCGCCTACGATGCGGCCGCGATCGGCAACCACGAATACAATTACGGCATTCCCCACCTCGAAAAAGCGGTTCGCGAAGCGAACTTCCATTTCCTCTCGGGCAACACGTTCAAGGCGAACAGCAGCGAACACGCATTCGCGCCGTACGTGCTGATTCCGCGCCTTTCGCCCGCGGGCGATACTATCCTGATCGGCGTGACCGGCAACACGCCGCCGGGTGTGCACGTGTGGGATCGCGCGAACGTCGAGGGCAAGCTCGAGTTCCGCGATGTCGTGACGTCGCTCAGACCGGTCGTTCGCGAGATGCGGCAGAACGGCGCGGATGTGGTGGTGGTGCTCTCGCATGGCGGGTTCTCGGGCAGCAGCTACGACACGGTCGCGACCGGACTGCCGGCGGAAAATGCGGGCGAGCGACTCGCACGCGAGGTGCCGGGCATCGACGTGGTATTCCTCGGACACACACACCAGGAACTTGCCGACAGCACGATCAACGGCGTGCTGTTCACGCAGGCAAAGAACTGGGCTCAGAGCCTCGCCGAGGTGAAGCTGGTACTCGAACGACAGGGGCCGAACGACTGGCGCGTTGCCGAAAAGCGCGGTTCGATTCTGAAGCCGCTCGCGACGCGTGCGGACACGGCGTTCCTCGATTCGCTGCGCTGGCAGCATGAGCGTGTGGTCGAGTATGTGAACGCGGAGGTCGGTACATCGGCCGCGGCCTACGATGCGCGGGAAGCACGCACGCGCGATGTGCCGATCATCGACTTCATCAACGAAGTGCAGCGCAGGCGCACCGGCGCAGATCTCTCGTCGACCGCGGCGTTCTCGCTGAATTCCGCAATTCCCGCAGGCGCGATCAGCATCGCCGACCTCGCCGGACTTTACGTGTACGATAACACGCTCAAGGTCGTGCGTATCAACGGCGCGCAACTCAAGGCGTACCTCGAGAAATCGGCAGAGTACTTCACCGGCTGGCCCGCCCAGGGTGGTTCGCTGATCAATCCGAATCATCCCGGATACAACTTCGATGTGGTGAGCGGCGTCGACTACACGATCGACGTGCGCAAACCGGTCGGGCAGCGGATCACAGCGCTGAAATACCAGGGGCGCGATGTGCGGCCGGACCAGAGCTTCACGCTGGCGCTGAACAACTACCGCCAGAGTGGCGGCGGCGGGTTTTCGATGCTCGCGAATGCGCCGGTTGTGTATGATCAGCAGGAGGACATCCGCGAGCTGCTGATCGAGGACGTGCGCCGGCGCGGGCGCGTCGACCTGAAGAGCGATTTCCGCGAGAACTGGAGGCTCGAACCGGCGGCAGCACGGACAGCGATTCAGAACGAACTTGCACGCGAAGTGCAGACGCGCACACAGGTTTCGGCGCCGGTGAAGCGGCTGCGCGTGATCGGCACGAACGACTTCCACGGGCGGCTGCAGCCGGAGCGGTACAACTGGACCAGTAACCGGACGGTTGGGGGTGCGGCCGCGCTGGCGACGTATTTCCGGCACGAGGCGAACGGGTTTGTTGGCCCGACGATTCACCTGAACGGCGGCGACATGATGCAGGGCACGCCGATTTCGAATCTGACGCAGGGTCGCAGCTCGATCGATTTCTACAACCTGATCAACGCGACCGCGGCCGCGATCGGCAACCACGAGTTCGACTGGAGCGTGCCGATCCTGCAGGAGCGCATGAAGCAGTCGAAGTTCCCGTGGCTCGGGGCGAACATCTTCGTTGAAGGCACAGATACCATGCCGAGCTGGGCGCGCGACAGCGTCATGCTCGAGCTGCAGGGCGTCAAGGTCGGAATCATCGGGCTCGCCACGGAAGAAACGCCGCACGAGACGAAGGGCATCAACGTCCGCGGCCTCGAGTTCCGCGATGGCGCAGCGACGATGGACCGGCTGGTTCCGGCGCTGCGGCAGGCGGGCGCGGACTTCGTGCTGGTGGTCGCACACTCGGGTGCGGTCTGCGATGCGAACATGACCAACTGCCGCGATGAGATGGTCGAATGGGCGAAGCGCACCACCCAGCGACCAGACCTGATTGTCGCGGGACACACGCATCAGACCATCAACACGGTCGTGAACGGGATCCGCATCACCGAGGCCTGGGACTACGGCAAACGCTATTCGGTGATCGACCTGCAGAAGAACGCGGATGGCAGCACGCAGGTTTGGGTGCGGGGTCAGCCCATCAGTTGGACCGACCAGGTCGCGCGGGATACTGCAGCAGCACAGCTCGTACGGAAGTACGAAGCCGAGATCGGGCCGCGCGTCAGCCGCGTGATCGCGACGGTGGCGGAACCGCTGCTCAAGCGCGGCGGCGACTATCCGCTCGGCCGACTCATCGCCGATGCGCAACGTGCTGCCGCAGGTGCGCAACTCGCCATCATGAACAACGGCGGAATTCGCACGGAACTCCCCGCCGGGGAAATCACCTGGGGTGCGCTGTATCAGCTACAGCCGTTCGAAAACCGACTCGTCCGGTTGACACTGACCGGCGCACAGATCCGTGAAGTGATGGAACAGGTCGTACGCGGGACTCAGCCCGGGATGCACATAAGCGGGTTCACCGTGCAGTACGATCCACAGAAGCCGGAAGGCTCGCGCATTGTTCGGATGCTGCTGCCCGACAGCAGCACAATCCGAAACGATGCTTCCTACACGATGTCCGTGAACGATTTCCTCGCCGGCGGCGGTGATGGTCTGGGTGTCCTCACCCGCGCCTCGAAGAGCGAAGACCTCGGCATCGTGGACCTCGACGCATTGATCGACTACATGCAGAAGCTGCCGCAGCCGGTGCGTGCACCGGGCGAGCCGCGGTTCATCACCGTGCCGGCGGCATCGAACCAGGAGAACTGAAGTGCTGAACGTGACCAGAGAGCTGCTCGAGCAACTGCCCAAGACCGACCTGCATGTGCATCTTGATGGCTCGCTGCGCCCGGAGACGATGATCGAACTGGCGCGCGAGTACGGGAAGGAAATGCCGTCGTGGGACCCTGAAACCCTGCGCGACTACATGCACGTGCAGGATGCGCGCAACCTCGTCGACTATCTGAACCGCTTCGACACCACACTCTCCGTGATGCAGACCGCGGAAGCACTGGATCGCATCGCATACGAACTCGGTGAGGACGCCGCACGCGAAAACGTGCGCTACATGGAAGTGCGCTACTCACCCGTGCTGAACATCCGCGAAGGGCTCTCGCTCGTCGAGGCGGTCGAGGCGCCGCTGCGCGGACTTCAGCGCGCCGAGCGCGATTTCGGGATTCGCACGAATGTCATTATCTGCGGACTGCGCAACATGAGCCCGGAGACATCGACCGAACTCGCCGACCTCACCGTCAACTTCAAGGGCCGCGGTATCGTCGCGTTCGATCTGGCCGGCGCGGAGTACGACAACCCGGCGAAGAAACACAGGGAGGCGTTCTACCGCGTGGTCAACGCGAACATCGCTGCGACGATTCATGCGGGCGAGGCGTATGGGCCGGAGTCGATTCATCAGGCGCTGCACTACTGCAATGCGAACCGCATCGGCCACGGCACTCGTCTGTTCGAAGATCCTGACCTCATGCAGTACGTCAACGACTTCCGCATCCCGCTCGAGATCTGCATTACGTCGAACGTGCAGACGCGTGCGGTCGATTCGTTCGAGTCACACCCGGTTCGTCTCTACTACGATGAAGGACTGGTCGTCACGCTCAACACCGACAACCGTCTGATGAGCGCGACCACCGTCACCGGGGAGTTCTGGCGCGCGCATCAACACCTCGGATTTACCTGGGACGAACTCGCCGAGATTGCGCTGATGGGGTTCCAGAGCGCCTTCCTGCCGCAGCAGGAGAAGGTCGCGCTCGTGGAGCAGATCCGGGAAGAGATTCTCGCGCTCGAAGAAGCCGAGATGGTGAAGGCGTAAATCCCCGAGCTCACGGTCGGCCGCAGCGGGATAGTACCAACTCGATCATGGCCGCCGGATTGCCCAGGTTCTTCGCATTCATGACAGCGCGCGGCGCACCAACGGAGGTGACTTGTGGACGATCACCACCGACGTTCTGCGCCAGCGCAACCTGGTTCGTGATGTTGAGGTGAATCGAAGTCTGCCGGCCTGCAGGTGGAAGTGCTCGCACGGGTTCACCTGGACGAGGGGGACCGCCATCCGCTCCGACTACCTTTCGAACCAGATCGCCACGTACGTCTGAGTAATTGACGACCTTCCCTTCCGTTCCGAACGTCAGCCACACCTGACGAACGGCATTCTCAACGTCCGGAAACGCAATTCCGATATCCTTCCCGCGGCCTGGAAGTTCGCGTGTCTGACACTCGCCGCCTTCGGAAAAGGCCGGGACATCAGGAACAAAGTCGCGGATTGGCCCGCTGACTGCGATGCGCTCGGTGGAAGTGCCGACCCGAGGTTCACTTGGAGGTGCAGCCGAATTCCCCGAGCACGCAATGGCAGTGACCGAGATCAGGATCACAGGATATCGAGTGAAACGCATGGCAACTCCTGGTGAGGAAAGTTCGCGTTGAATTCGACACAGGCCATCCCGTGCACCGCCACCTGCTCGTGGCGCACGGGGGACGTCGTCATGATGTGTGGCGAACCCACGCGTGCAGAATCCCGGCGAGGGCGGCGCGCTGCTCCTCGAACGCATCCGGGTTAGCGAAGCTCGCGATCGCGCGGTCCTGTCCCTTCCACTGGAGTAGTTGCGTGGGGTCAGGGATCATCGTTCGAAGATCCACGCCGGGGCGGCCCTTCACGTCGAGATGCAGCACCAGTTGCACGCCGGCCTTCGCCCGAAGATGGAATGTAGCGAAGTGTCTGGTCGTGAAATAGCTCGGCGCATTCCACTTCACCCCTTCCCTGATCGCCGGATCGATGGAGAGAATGAGTGCGGCGATTCTCCTGACCAGATCTGCCCTGGAATCCTCGAGTGCCCCGATCAGGGATTCCACTTCGGGGCTTCGGCGGTTCAGTTCATTCTGCACGTGTCGTATGCCCCGTTCGAGGAGGACTGCCGCCGCCATGATGTTGTCGGCGGCAAAACATCGGACGCGCCTCGGGATCCGCGCTGGTTCTGGCGAAGTCGAGAATCAGGCGCCTGCACCCGAAATGTTGACCAGCCATTGAATGCCAAACCGGTCGGTGCACATGCCGAACGTGTCGCCCCACGGCGCCTTCTCGAGCGGCATTACGGTCGTACCGTCCGCCGACAGCTTTTCCCAGTAGCCGCGCAGCGTTGCCTCGTCGTCACCGCTCAGAGAAATGCTGATGTTGTTGCCGGGCGTGAAGTCCATCCCGGGCGGCGTGTCGGACGCCATCAGTGTGAACCCATCACTCGTTTCGAGCTGCGCGTGCATGATCAGGTTCTCGGTGCCCGGCTCACACGGCATGCCACCTTCCTGAAACGTGCTGATTCGCAGGTCTCCACCAAAAACCGAGTTGTAGAATTCGATTGCATCGCGCGCATTGTCGCGGAAGTTGAGGTACGGGTTGAGTCTTACGGCCATCATTGCCTCTCAAACAGGTGGAATGAGCGCCACGGCGGGCATCGCCACGGCATCTTGAACAACAGTACCGAACCGCGCAATGGCACAGCAGTCGGCGCGTCATGACGCCGAAACATCCACAGGATTCGGCGGGTGCCGGCGTTGCGCCGGGTCGGCATCAGCTTTTCGCTTCGACGTGTCGACGGAAGTTGTCCAGGATGGCCTGCCAACCCTGCTGCTGGAGTTCCGGCGGATTCTCGGTCTCAGCGTCGAAAATGTTCTTCACCAGCACGCCATCGGCGCGTTCGATGAACTGAACTTCGACCTCGCGGCCGTCCCTCATCCGGTACTCGATCGTCTTCTGCGGGACAACGCGCGTGTAGGTGCCTTCGAAGTCAAAGCCCTCGCTCCCGTCTCTGGCCTCCATGCGGGACACGAAGCGGCCGCCCGCGCGCAGATCGAGCTCCGAACGCGTGGTATGCCAGTCCTCCGAAGCGGCATTCCACTGTACGATGTCCGATGGGTTGCTCCAGGCGTCCCACACCCTGTCGAGTTCTGCATTTACGACTGCTTCAACGGTGATCTTCATAACTTCTCCGCTTGATGAGTGGTCTACAACTCTTCATCGAACGGAAGCTCCGGAAATCGACAGTTGTCGAACCCGAACGCGAAATTTGCCTTACGATGCCGGTTCCGGGGCCCCTGTCTGTCCGCGTAGATGGAGCGCGGAATCCGACGGCAGGAGCTCAGTAATGGGAATCAAGGGGCGATTTCCTACATGTCCTGCACGAGGGTCAGGCTGGCGTGCGCTCGCGTTTCGGCTGTGGGGCGTGACCGCGCCCATGCGCGGAGTTCCTCCAAAGCGCCGAGCCGAAAGCCAGTCCCACGACCTGGCTGATGAGGAAATAGCTCATCCCCGGCATTTCAGGGCGAAGCACCGTCGTGTCGCTCATGATGTGCACGCACTCTTCACAGCGGGCGACGGGATTGAGGTGAGGCAACACTGCAATAATACGAGCGCGGGCCTCGGTTGTACTATCGACTGCGAACAATGCGTTTGCCAACGCAAGCTGCGCACTGACGCGCGCGCTTCGCCGCTGACGGTTCGATCAGCGAAGCGAGTTGCGCTGACGAGGCGCCCTCCCGCAACGGCACGCTGGGCGAGGGCTGAGAAGGCCTTGTTGCGTGCGATCGTATCTTCGAGCGGTTCTGCGAGAACGGCGGCGGCATCGGCATCCGTATTCACCATCCGTTGCACGATTTCCGCAGCAGCGCGGTCGCGCATTCGTAGCACCTGCAGCTGCCCATACGAATTGACGGCCTGCTGTTCATCGAACGCTACGAGCAATGCGATCACTGCCACACGTGCACTGTCACGTGCATCAACAGCAAGCTGATCGCTGGCGCGCCAGAGTTCGTTGGACAGGAAATCGGCAAATTCGATCCGGGCGTCTGTTACAGCCACGGGATCCGGTGGCGTACGCCTCGTAAATCACGCGGGCACGCATGAAATCCGCGGCACTAACGATCAATTCCACAGGGTCCCTCGATTCAACAGCCGCGGCGAGTGCGGGTCCGATCGCTGGCCGATCGAGCGAGTCGATCGAGTTCTGCAGGCTGCTCAGAATTTCTCCAAGTCGAAAACGCGCGTTCGTCGGCTGGAGGCCAGGCGGCGGCGACACTCTCGCGGCCGTGTCGCGCAGGGCGAGTGCGATGGCGGAATCCGAACGGGTGCCCCGCAACTCGTGCAGATTCGCGAGCAACCTGTACGGCCGCGGGGTTAACTCGGCATGACTGCATCGCAGGCCTTTATTTGCAAGTGCACGAGCGCGCTGGAAGTGACTTTGAATCCGCTGGAGCATACGGTCGTCGAGACTGTGGAAGCCACACTGCCCGCTCCGCACGGTTTTGAGCGAGCACACGGTCCCGCGCCGACGCAGGGAGCCGGTCGATCCGCGATTCGATGCTCGCGAGCTGCCCCTTCTGATGAAGCGCTTCGATGATGTACGGAAGGTGCGATTCGACCTCGTATTCCTGCGTCCCGGCCAACGCACTGTCGCGCGCCATGCCGAAACGTCATGCTTCCTCGTGCAGTCCCCATCTGGTCAACTGAAGTACGAATTGCAATTCGATGTTACGGGGCCTGGGACCCCGCCGCCACTCCGTGAATGCCTCCAGCGCATCCATCAACACCGCCTGTGCAAACGTGATATCCGACCACCAGGGCCGGTCGCGGTTGCTGACCATCTGCGCCGCAGAACCTGAGCGACAGAGAGGTTCGGGCATGCGAGCAGTGCCACCAGCAGAGCAGCGTAACGGTTCATTTCAGAACATCCCGTAATCGGGGTGGACGTGTAGCAACTCCTGTCCCTTTGCTTCAGCAAGAGCGAGCCACGCGGCCGCGCGCTTCTCCGGGGTTTCCCTCGTACGCGCCCATTCAGCCAGCTCCGTTTGCAGCCCGTAGCGAAACGACAGGAGTACCAGGTCTCGAACGACTGCCCGATCGCGCTCAGGTTCGGAAGTGCCGAGGCTCGAGCTTGTTACGCATGGCTCGTTGCACGGCGGACTCGGGTCCGCGGCGGAATCCGCCAGCTGTTTCCGGCCCCTCGCATCTATCCAGTTCATCGCAGTGGCGCGCGTAGCAGACGTGCTTCTCCATAAAGCCAGAAGCAATACAGGAATCGCGAGCAGAACGGCAAGCGACGTAAGTCTATCAACAGATAATCGCAGGGGCATTCAACGATCGTGTAAGGGGTAGGATCGTATAATCGGCATCGGGTCGCGATTAACCGTGTATAGAGTCTTATCGTCCTCGGCAGCCGCAATGCCTATTGCGTCCGCATCCAAGTCAATCACCGAGAGCAGTTTCCCTGCCCAGTCGAAAATGTGGACCTGATCGCCATACCAGGCACACTCGTGGCAAGACGCCATCGATCTGCCGGAGAACAACCCATAGAGTCGCTCGTTAGTTGCGGCGAGGCTGAGGTAACCGAACGTGGTTTGACCAGTAATCCTATGCACTGCAATCGCCCCATTAAATCCCTGATTCACAATTGGTGGGTACGGCACGGGCACGTCAGCGGCGAAGACACTATGATTTCCATGATCATACATGTCTATCCGGCCCGCAAACCTTGCTCCAACTGCAACTAACTTTCCAAGAGGCCGTACAGCAACACTTGGGAAGTATATTTCATGAGCTACTGATATGGGTACTCCTTCAGCAATCAGTGGCAACAGCCCAGCACTGTCTCGGACTGTACCATCTACATTTAGAATCATAAAGCGATTTTTCGAAAAAAAGGGAATGCCAACGAGGGTTGAATCGTCGAGCCATCCGACTGATTCGTATGACCCCAGGGATAGAAACGACGAGTCCATGACCACTGTGGTATCATCGATTATGTCAAACCCGGTCAGGCGCCCGAGCTTCGCGTCAAATGCCCACATTGAGTATTTTCGACCGCGTGTTTGCTGAGGCTGCATTGATTGCACCCAACGAAACTCACCGGGGCCGGCGCCACGCCGACCCACTTCAAGGACGCGGCGGCCCGTAAATCTGTTAAATACATATATCATGGTGTCGTTCTCACCTGCAACGAATATTGCGGGCCCTGCGACACTGACTAGATGTGGTAATGGCTGATTAGCCTTTTCATTAATGAGCACAGAACCATGAAGCCGCTCACCGCTCATCTTAATCGAGCCGTCGTCACGACTACAGCCGCTAATGCACATCGCCGCGAGACAAACATGAAACCCGAGTTGCCGATATTTCTGGTGCATTCAAGTCATTCCCTCATAAATTGGCCGCAATGACCAGCGCCTTCCTGAATCGTCTTGCTGACATAGTGGGCCTCTTTCTAACGAGAACTGGTTGTCGTCGGCTTGGGGGACCGACGGCTCACGAAACAATGCACCTTGAAACGATCAAATACATACTGAAGACAAGGTCTGTCAAGAACCCTCGAGAAATCCTGTACTTGACCGTGGCCGGTACTCGGGGGATTTCTGGCAGAAATGACGCTCTCGTGCTGGCGGCACAGGTTTTCTCGTCAGGCTTTGCGGTGGAGGACCCGGGTCGTCATCTCCGCTCGTCGAGGGCGAGAACCGGCTCGGGCAATTCGGTATTCGCCTTCTAACGAACAGATTCGTACAGGTCACGAAGTCCGGACTCGGAGTCGCGAATGTCACGCGCGTACGCCCGCATGCATTCGCCATCTCCGAAACTTACTGGTGTCCCGCCGTTCGGCGTGGTGTTTGATAGTCCGGCCTTCGACAAAAACACGACTTCCTCGGCGACATTGGTTGCCATATCCGCAATGCGCTCGAGATTGCCGGAGACAAGGAGCATGTCCATGCCGGCGGTAATCTTGCGCGGGTCTTCCATCATGTGGGTGAGGAGCATGCGGAAGTTGTTTTCGTGCAGGTCGTCGCCCGCGTAGATCCGCGGCACGCCGACCTCTTCGACCAGTTGCTCCAACTCGTCTTCGTGATCCGGAAAGAATCGTGAGAGGACACGCGCGGCCGAAGCGGAGCCGCAGGAATGCCCGGACGGATACGAGGGATGGTTGGGCGTAGCGAGCGCAAGCGAGACGAACGAACTGGCCTGATACGGGCGAATCGTCCAGTAGTAGTACTTCGCTTCCCAGCAGCCGATCATCGCGTCCATGATCGCAACGTGCATGAGCCCGAGGATACGCGCTGCGCCGAAGTCATCCAGATCTTTCTCGAGTATGTAATCCGCGGCTTTCTGGTTCCAATAGCCGACCGGTGTCGGCGTGCCGGCGGAGTAATCCAGGAGCGCGCGATCAGGAGCTGCGTCGGCGTGTGCTGCTGTGTGATCGAGATCACTTCGTTCAGGTCGGCGCTGAACGCGGGCGTGCCAGAGCGGGGGGAGGTGCCGGCCGGAACTGTGCGCCGGAAGTGAGGGTGTATGGCCTCACCGCGCCGAAGGTGCCACCCGCGGGTGGCAGCGAGTTAGGGGTCCAGATGCCAGGGCCGGTCGGTGCTGGTTCCTGCCATGCTACACTGAAGCCATCCATCCTGAGATGCTCGATGATCGGTGCAGCGGCGGCAGAGCCGGCTTCGGCACCGCGTCTGAAGTCAGGGTGGATTCTTCCGGGACCGTCTTCACCATTGCGGCGACCTTCTGCTCCAGGGACGACCGCTCGTTCGGGAACAGGAAGGCGAGGATGGTGGCCGATGCACCTGCGACAGCGCCACGACGCGCTTCATAGAGTGCACGCGGTTCACCTCCACAGGAAGGTTATGCGTGATGCTGCGAAACTCACACTACGGCCGCCAGGCAACCCAATCAGGATGCGGCAGCTATCCTGGCGATCAGTTCCGGGACTTGCGCCTGCTTCAACAGGAGCAGTCCAAAGCGTCTGTCCGAAACACCCTCGCCCAGCCTGAAGCTATAGCGAGGGATTCCATGCTCCATCTCTGCATCGAAACAGCAATACCGAATCGACGGCTCCGATTCCAGCCTGTTTACCAGCTCTACCAGGTGCGATGAAAAGATGCATCCACTCGCACGTGCCCTGGCAAAACCGAGAATGACCTCAGTCGATGCATCCAGTGCATCGTGTACGTTCGTGCCCTTGAATACCTCGTCGAAGATGATCAGGGCGCGTTTGCCTGCCGCAAGATGGGTCGCCGCTTCCCTGACGCGCAGAACCTCCGCGACGAAGTAGCTGATTCCGGCCCGGAGGTTGTCGGACGGGTTGAGGCTGGTGAACAGCACTTCCGCCGGAGACAGTCGTGCGGACGAGGCGGGTATGCCCATGCCGATCTGGGCGAGCAGCACCGCAAGCCCGACACTGCGCAAATACGTGGTTTTGCCGGCCATATTCGGACCCGTAAGGAACACCATCGGCTCGCCGCCGGAGAGGCGCACAGGATTGCGGACCGGATTCGTAAGGAACGGATGGTGGAGACCTTCAGCCTCGAGCAGGAACGTGTCGGATTCCACGAGGTCAGGGAAAATCCAGCCCCGTTTCGAGGTGGTCAGCGCCATCGCGTTGAGCGCATCCAGTTCGCCAATCTGGCGAAGAGCCTCCTCGATCCGTGGCTTCAGACTGGAGCGCAAGGGTCGATCCATCGCGAGCAGCGTGCTGCTGCGCGAGGCGACTCGAAGTACCTCCTCCGCAGTGCCGGTTATGGACGATCCCATCTCGGAAAGCGAAGCCGGCGCGTCGACACTCTGCAAGCTTGCACAGCGCTTCGCGACATACTCAAAAAGTTTGACTGTGGCGTGTGCACCGGTCTCGATCTCCTCGAGCGCATCACGATACCGAAGCTTCCACCAGATCCGTTCGAGTCGCGCACCGGCAACAAAATCTTCCGGTGGAGTGATATTGGAGCGGAGGTACTTCGCAACCGCCCTGACGCCCGCATCAGCGACCACAACGAGGTCAGGATGGCGCGCGAGAAACGCCACCGCCTCCTGCGTGCGACGAATTTCGGTGATGTCGGAAAACGGATTGCAGACGCGACGGCGAAGCGCTGAACGCCCCAAAGACGTGGTCGTGCGGGCAATCAACTCGAATACACCCGCTCGACCACCCGCCGCCTCAAAAATTTCGAGGTCCGTCAGGGTAGTGCTGTCAATTTCCATATTCGTTTGGACAACTGACAGTCGGATTATGTTCCTTGCACTGACCGAGGAAACGTACCTCAACGTACGCCAACACCCAAGCGGGCTTGCCCGCGACGGCAAGCAGTGCGGGCTGATCGCCGATGCCGATGCCTCCGCCCCGAGCAGCTCGGCGACGTAGATCATGCCGGTGTGGCGGCGTGGCGGCGGGCGGTGTTGGGTACGCCGACAAGGACGGCCGTCAGATTCGGCGCGTGGCGGCGGGGCGGCGGGCCCGCGCCCGTGCGCCGACAAGGACGGCACCGATACTCGGCGCGTGGCGGCTTGCCGGCCAGAATGACCGACGCGCCGCCAACCGTTTCTTTACTGCTCGGTTCCGTGTCGGCCAAACGCTCATTCCGACCGCAAACGCGCCTGGCATCCCCGGCGGCACACATGTGTGGCGGCTGGCGGCGGTTCCGTTGCGTGATTCCGCGGTTGTTCCGGCATCCCATACCATGAACGGGATGCCTTCGAGGTCGCGAGTACACCCCTCACGCTGCGCGTAGCCGCAATAGAAGTAGCCGAGCCTCGCCCGAAGGTTGTCCGATGGGTTCAGACATGTGGACAGTTACTCGGGAAATCGAAGGAGCCAACACCGATATCGCCAACATCCAGGGCAACAGCGTCCTGAAGTCTTGCACGGGCAGGGTGTCCGTCGTCATGCTGTGACGATGCGGAGCGAACTTCGTTCGTTCGATTCACTGCACAAAGGAGGTCCTGTGCGGATCCTCACCATCGGCAGCGCGCTGCTCGCTTTCGGTACTGCGGTTTTGCCCCATGAGGGAAGCGCACAGGCAGCTTCTCCCCGACTACAGGAAGTGCAGACGTGCAGCAGACCTGCACTTCGCATAGCAGAGCTGGCGATTGCGAATGACTCGACAGGTGGATCGCCGATTTTCAACTGCTCATGGGTTCTCAGCCGTGAAGTGAACTGCCTGGCCAGGGAATCGGACACGCTGGCAAACGGCATCGCCATCGGCGCGATCGTGGGAGCACCGATTGGGTATTTCGTGTTGGCATTCGCGACTGGCGGTGATGCTTATCCTAATCGAACGATCGCGTTCGGAGTGGTGGTCGGTGCTCTGGTGGGTCTCTTCTTCGATTCGCAACGGTGACAGCACCTGCCACGCCAGGCAGTGGCCACACATCAAAGCAGCAGCGTGAACACGGCAGTGGTGACAAGTGCGACCGCCCAGATCACGTCCACATTGATCCACGCAGTGCGGAGCAGGCGCAGTCCGAGTTTGCGATAGACGATGAACGCGATCGCGCCGGCGACGACGAGGTAGCTGCACGTGTGGACCAGTGCGATTAGCAGCCCGGTCGCTTCCACACCGCCGAGAGCGGTGGTGTGGTGCATCGAAGGCGCGGCTTTCATCGACGAAGACATAGCGAGCCCGTTTTCTGCGGCGGATCCCAGCAGGAAAGGAACGAGCATGAGTCCGGCACCGTGGGCCGATGCCATGAGGAAGGACCAGATCGTCAGGTCGGCGGCACCGACGCGCATGCCGGCGAGGCGAGGGTGCCGGTGCCGCACGAGGTTGAACACGCCGAATGCAAGCAGCGCGACGGCGGTGATCCACCGGACCCATTGCAGCGGGAGCACGACGCCAAGTGCCGCCGCGGCCAGCAATGCGGCGGCAATGGCGAAAGCGTGACCGACAGCGAGCGGCGTAAGTGCGCGCCAAACGGCGCGACTGCTGTTCTCCTGAAGCCCGAGCGAAACCGCGAAGAGCCAGCCCATCGCCGGGTTGATGCCGTGGACGGCGCCAACCAGCATGATCAGGGCGTACCCGGGATCACCCGAAACCATCATGCGTAGCAGAACGAATCAGAGGAAGCGTCGCCGCCTTCGAGTCGTATCTGATGCGGCCTGTAGCCGTCCTCGAACTCGATGAAGAAGCGCGGATCGAACGTCAGCCCTCCCGCGGGCTCGACGGACAGTTTGGCTGCCCAGCCGCGAATGCCGTCCGGATAGAACTGCGCGTCCCACGGCGTATAGAGCGAGTTCGTGATGTAGACGCGTTTGCCGTCGCGACTGACTTCTACCATCTGCGGGCCGCCATTCAGTGCCTGATCCGGCCTCGCAGGGTGTGCGGCGCGGCTCACGATCCCGCCGACCCTGACCACTGCACGGAGCTTCGGGTAGAACGGGTCGGACACGTCGTACTGCCGCAATTCACCCGTTCCCCAGCACGAGACGTACAGCCAGCGATCATCGAGGGAGAGATTGATGTCGCTGACCAGCGGCGGTACGGCCTTGAACCCTTGCAGCAGCGGCGGCAACTGCGCGGGATCGGCAGGTTCCGCGGGAATCGTGATGATTTTGCGCGTCGACCACTCGCCAGTCTTCTGGTCGCGATGCCAGGTCCAGATCGAGCTCGACAAATCGGCCAGGCTCAGCACGACGCCGACAAAACCGTACGCGTCACGCGGGTTGTGCGCGGGCCTGAGTTCGAGAACCATCTGCTGTTCGGCGCCGAGTTCCAGCGTCTGCATGTGCGCACGTCGTTTCAGGTCCCACACGTGCAACGCGTGGCCGTACTTGCCGCCGAGCAGGAGTTCGGGGTTGACGCCGTCCTTCACCATGTTCGGCGTGCCCCACTCGCTCGTGATCATCGTGTCGTTGCCGAGGTGCCACCAGAAGTCATACGCGAGGTGTTGCGGCCCGCGCTGCTTCTCCCACGCTCCCTTCACTTCGAACGACTCGTGGTCCAGCATGAAGATGCCGCCGGGGCCATCGCCATCGGGCGAACCCAGCGCATTGATGTAAATGCCGTCAGGGCCGCAGTGAACGGTGTGCGGGGCGGCGTAACCGGTCTTGCGCATGACCTCGTCCGCCTCAATCACTTTGACGAGTCGTGGATTACGCGGATCGGGCCGGGTGTCGACGACATGAATGCGCGAGCTGTGCGTTCCCGGCACGATGAGGTAGCGTCGTTCGACGTGAGGGTTGGGCGCGTAGCCGCACAGGTGCGAACTACACGCGTTCCAGCCGAAGTGATGCAGTTCATTGCCACCGTGCGGGAAAGCGAGCCGGCCGACGAGCCGGCCGTAATCCGGTGAAGCCGGGTCGGTGTCGATCACGCCGAGCGCGTCGGTTTTGCCGTTGCCTTCGGGCGCGAGCAGCGCTACATACGCCAGCCGCTCCGGCGGTGCCTCGCCGGCGAGCGCAGGCGACGGATAGAACGTTGTGTCGGGGAGCATGCGGACCATCGTTTCCTCCGGTGCGGTGACAGAGTAAGGACGCGGATTGAACGGCGAATCAGCCTGGCCCGATGATGCAAAGTTGCATGCATCGTTGCTTGAAGAGTTCGTGGAATCTGCGTGGAGATTCTGTGGAGATCGCAGGCCGACGAGAGGGCGACGCGATGAAATACAGATTCGGGAGGTTTGTTCTGGACACGCGGTGTTACGAGTTGCGGCGCGAAGGTGAACCGCAGCATCTCGAACCGCAGGTGTATGCCATCCTTCGATATCTCATCGAGAATCGTGACCGGCTCGTCGCGAGGGAGGAACTCCTGGACGAGGTGTGGGGGCACCGTTTCATCACGCCCGGCACGTTGAACAGTCGCATCAAGGCGCTTCGCCAGGCGCTCGACGATGACGGAAGTGTCCAGCATGTAATCCGCACGATCCGCGGCCGTGGCTTCCGGTTCGTTGCTGCCGTGTCAGCGGGTGGTGGGGATGCGGTTGTATCGGAACAGGTCGACGAATCGCCGACGCAGCATGTTGCGAATGCGAAGGTGAGCGCGTTGCCGACAGCAGCTTCGCAACAGCAGGTCATCCGGTTCTGTCGCGCGGGCGACCGTGTTCGCATCGCCTACGCACTGAGCGGAACCGGGCCGCCGCTGGTGAAGCCTGCCAACTGGCTGACGCACCTCGAACACGACTGGGAAAGTCCGGTCTGGGGGCACTGGCTGAATGAACTCGGACGCAGCTACACACTGATCCGTTACGACGAGCGCGGCTGTGGTTTGTCTGACCATCATGCGCCGATGATCTCATTCGATGCGTGGGTGAGCGATCTCGAAGCGGTTGTGGATGCGGCGGGACTCGAACGGTTTCCGATGCTCGGGATCTCGCAGGGTTGCGCGGTGGCGATTGCGTATGCAGCGCGCCACCCGGAACGAGTGAGCAGGCTGGTTCTGTACGGCGGCTACCCGTTCGGGCGTAATCATCGTGGCGCGCAGCAGGACCTCGAAGGAACGCTGCTGCGGGATCTCATCCGTGTCGGCTGGGGCCGCGACAACTCCGCGTTTCGTCAGGTCTTTGGCTCGCTCTTCGTACCCGATGGCACACCGCAGCAACTTCAATGGTTCATCGACCTGACCCGGACCGTGCCGATGGAAAACGCGCTCCGCATCACGGAGTTGACGCATGACATCGATATTCGCACGCAGGCCGCAATGCTCAACGTTCCGACCATCGTTCTGCACTCGCGCGGCGACGCGATGATTCCCTTCGAAGCCGGACGTCAGCTCGCGGCACTTATTCCGGGCGGGCGCTTTGTACCGCTCGAAAGCCGCAACCATGTGCTGCTCGAACACGAGCCGGCCTGGACGCGGTTTCTGGAAGAAACCCGCACGTTCCTGGCTTGATCGCAAACGATCGGGGTGCGCTTTGCAGCTTCGCCCGCCTCAGTTTTATTGCACGCCGTCCCCGTCGCCGTCACCTCTTCTGGCACCCTGGCCATCCGAGACGTCATTCCGGGTGCGCGGTTGCGCCGGCAGCATTTCGCCTGGATGTTGATGTCCGAACCTCTGCCTGGAGAAATCGATGAAAAGGCTCACAACACTCGTCCTCACCGTATTTGCACTTGCCGCTTGCCAACAGACTCAGCCGGCTCAGGAGCCCGGCGCGCAGGACCAATTCTGGACCGCTTTGCATACACTGTGCGATTCCGCGTACGAAGGCCAGGTCGTCGAGGTGTCCCCTGCAGATACCGTGTTCACCGGCAAACACCTTGTCATGCACGTCCGCCATTGTTCGCCGGACGCGGTGCACATCGCTTTTAACGTCGGCGAGGACCGATCGCGTACCTGGGTCCTCACGCGCACAGACGACGGCCTGCGTCTGAAACACGACCATCGTCATGAGGATGGTAGCGAGGACGCAGTGACGCAGTATGGTGGCGATACACGTTCAGAGGGCGACGCCGTGAAGCAGGAGTTCTACGCGGACGCACACACCGCGGAGCTCATCCCCGCGGCAGTTACAAACGTGTGGACGGTGGAGGTGCAGCCGGGACGTTTTGCCTACGCGCTTCGGCGGGAGGGGACCGACCGCCGTTTCCGCGTCGAGTTCGACACAACACAGCCGGTGCCAGCGCCGCCGACATCGTGGGGACACGGGGATTCGTCGTCATGATCGCACGAGTCCGTGCGCCAGCGGTGGAACGGTATCGACGTTCACCTCGCGATTGTTCGTCATGATCGCACGAACGTGCACCAGCGGTGCGACGGTGTCGAGGTTCACCTCGCAATGGTGGGCATGCTGGCGCTAGTCCGTGCGTAGTGCCTGCACGGGATCCGTGCTTGCCGCGCGCTGCGCAGGAACGAGGCTCGCGGCCAACGCGATCCCAACCATCAATGCGGTGACACCCGCCAACACCGCCGGATTCGTTGGACTCACTTCGAACAGGATGGCATGCAGCGCGCGCGAACCTGCAACGGCAATCGCGAGGCCGGCAAACGCCCCGCACAGCACGACAACCGCGGACTCGCGCAGAACCATCCGCATTACCTCGACTGGTGCGGCCCCGAGGGCGACACGCACGCCGATCTCGTGTGTACGACGACGCACGTTATACGCGGCAATGCCATAGATACCGACACTCCCCATCAGTAGCGCTGCGCCTCCTCCAATCAGGAGCAGGATGGCGAGGAAACGCTCCGTTGCAGTGGAAGCCGTGACAATGGCTTCCATGGTACGGATCCTGGCTACACTGAGCGTGGGATCGACATCGCTTACGGCCCTTCGCGCGGCGGCCGCGACACCTGGGGCCGCCGGGTCCGTACGCAACACGAAGCTCATCTCCGTAGGCATAATTGATCGTTCGACGTGTGGCGCGATGACCGGGATGTACATCGCTTCACCACCGCGCGCACGTAAGGAGGCATCGCGCACGTCCCGCACTACACCTGCGATGGTGTAGGGAGGAAGAGGCACAACCTTCCGTGTAGCAGGATCGAACAGCGAGACGGGCTCACCTTCCGAATCCAGCCGTCGCACCTGCCTCCCTATGGCGCGCTCTCCTGAGAAGAGTCGCCGCGCGAGTGTTTCGCTCACAAGCACGGGATGCTCGAGTGTTGTCCGGTCGCCGGGTGCGAAGCTGATCCCCTCCACGACTTCCGTCTGCATGGTCTGGAAGTAGCCGGGCACGAAGAACCGGAAGGCGACCGGCGCATTCACTCGGTCCGGCTGCACGTTCCTGTCAGCCGCGCGCAGCAAGTGCTCCTCACCACCACCTGTCAGTGGAAGCACACTCACAGCCCCCACGGCCATCACACCGGGGATGCGCTGCATTCGGTCGGCGACATCCTGATAAAGCTGCTGATGCTGCGCGGCCTTTCGGTACGGCACACCAACTTCGACCGTGAGCACGTCGTGAGCGTTGTAGCCGCGATCCACCTCGGTGAGCCTGAAATAGCTTTGCACCATCAACGCGGATCCCACGAGTAGCGCGAGCGTCAATGCAACCTGAGCAGCTACAATCGTGTCGAGCACGAGGCGTCGCCTGCTGTCCGCACCGGCAAGCCCGCGACCGCCCTTCATTGCTGGCGCGAGTGTGCTACTGCGCGTGTGCCGCAGAAGTGAGAGAGATCCGAATGTAACCGCGACCAGCAGCATAATGGCTGCCGTGAAACCGAAGGCCCACGCGTCCAGGCGCACCTCTTCCAGACGTGGCAGTTCCACGGGTGAGAATCTCACGAGGATCCGCAAACCTGCGCCCGCCAGGGCCAGACCCAACAGCGCGCCCAGTGTCGATACCACCAGAGATTCCGCGAGGAAGAGTCGGGCGAGGGCTGACCTTGGTGCGCCCAGCGCGGTGCGCACCGCAACTTCACGTGCGCGGTTTTCCGAGCGCACAAGGAAGAGGTTTGCCACGTTGGCACAGGCGACCAGCAGCAGGAAGGTCATCCCGCCAAACAGAATCCAGAGCGCCTTCCCGGTTTCGCCGACCACGACCTCTTTCAGCGGTAGGACCAGCGGCTTCAGCCCTACCTCTGCGATGCGCTCCGCGGTGGCATCGCGAAACACACCTTCGATGGACGGCAGGATGCGGTCGAGTTCGGCAGCGGCCATCGTGGTTGTCACGCCCTCGCGCAACCTGCCCACGGCCGCATAGTCCAGGAATGCCGCAAAATCGGCATAGGCTTCATCGCGCATGTCCATGCGCCAGACCTGCGTCTCCTTGCGCGGAAACGGGAATCCTTCGGGCAGCACGCCAAACACTTCGCGCGGCGTATCGTTGATCGTGAGGACCCGGCCTATGATCGCCGAATCACCACCAAACCGCTGTTGCCAGAACTCATAACTGAGCAGGATAGGGATCTTCCATCGGCCATCCATGTTCGAGCCCGTCCAGTCGCGTTCCGCGTACAGACGCCCCAGAACAGGCTGCACGCCAAGCACATCGAAAAGCTCCGGACCCGCATTCGTGATGTGGATGCGCTCGGCGCTTTCCTGCCCTGCCAGGTTGAGCACACTCTCACTGTAGAGTGCCAAACCCTCCAGCATTCTGCTGTGTGTGCGGTAGTGGAAGAATGTGCCTAGCGATAGCCCCGTCTCGTTCAGCCCCAGCCCCGGTGCGCGATGACGCACTTCCACCAGTCGATCCGCGTCGGTATACGGGAGTGGCTGCAGCAGCACGCGGTTTATAATGCTGAAGATGCCGGTGACCGCACCCAGCCCAATGCCGAGCGTGAGCACAGCAACACCAGCAAACGCCGGGTTCCTGCGCAGCGTACGAACTGCGAGTTTCGTATCCCGGATGAACTCCTCCAGCGGACGCACGCCTCGCGCATCGCGGATGTCCTCCTCGAACCGGTCCACACCGCCGAATGCGATCCGCGCCAGCCGCGATGCTTCCCCGCGCGACACACCCCGCGTCTTCATGAGATACTCGGTTTCCGATTCGATGTGGATCCGCAGTTCCTCGCGCATCTCGCAGTCCACTGCCTCACGGAACAACAGCGCCCGCAGGCGACGACGCAGTCGATGCAGGATCAGTCTCATGGTCCACCCCTCACGTCGCAGCCAGAACGTGCTCCACCGCACCCGCAAACAGACGCCAGTTCGTCTGTTCGGCGGCCAGACCCTTCTTCCCCGAGGCCGTCAGCCGGTACAGCTTGACGCGCCGCCCTTCGCTGCTCGTGCCCCATGTGCTCGCAATCAGACCACGGTCCTCCAGGCGGTAGAGCGCCGGATAGAGCGACCCCTGTCCGATCGACAGCACTTCCCGGGAAAGATTTTCGATCTGCTTCGCGATGCCCCAGCCATGCAATGGTCCGAGCGCCAGGGTCTTCAGGATCAGCAGGTCCAGCGTACCCTGCAGCAGGTCAGCACGTGGGTTCATGGGCGGCTCCGGTCGGTGTTACCTCGACATTCGACAATAGCATGATCGCCCGGTCTATTGTCGGATGTCAAGGTATTTGCGGTCGCAACGAAAAACGGGCACGTGACGCCGCGAAGCAGCCGCCACATGCCCGTCAATTACTCTTCAGGTAGCGCCTCGCCTCACAGGCTCGGCGCGAAGCGCGCGCTAGAAGTAGTAGCGGAGCGCGACCTGTGCCTGGAACTGCATGATCAGGTTCGACCCGACGACCGATTCACGACCGAAGCTCGTGGACGGCGAATACAGGATCTCGCCGTTCTGGAAACCGCTGGTCGAGTAGAGGTTGCGGGCCGATCCGCTGATCGTCGTGAAGCGACCCCAGCCGCACCAGCCGGGGAGATCGTCGCCGCTGCGGAGGGCGGAACGGAACTCCTCGTCATCGCAACGGAGCTGACCGATCCCGTTCAGCACATTGAACAGGTCGACCTGCAGCTCGGCGCGCTGACCGCGTGTCGTGTTGAACGAACGCGTGAGGCGCAGGTCGAGCTGGTTCACCCACGGGGTCATGCAGGTGTTGCGCGGGATGATCTGGCCGACGTAGTCGCCGATGCAGCTATTCTCCTGCAGCATCTCCGCGTAGTTCTGCCGGATCGTGGTCGCGGCATCACCGGTTGCCGAAATCGGCAGGTTTTCCGGCGCGAAGACGAACGGGCGGTCGTTGAAGGAGACGCCGTCGCCGTTGATGTCGCCGCTGACCTCAGGCGTGAAGCGGCGGCCGCTCTGCAGACGCCAGATCGCGGACAGCCCGATGTCGAGCGGCAGGCGCGTCGACCCCGAAAGGATGAAGGTGTGGTCGCGCGCGAAGTCGCTCGGACCCCAGGCGCGGTCATCATCGCCGATGCCGCCGATGTCGTTCGGGCCGAACGCACCGACGTTCGGGTTCGAGAAGCCCGAGCTCGCGGTGCAGCACGAGTACGACGAGTTGTCGTACGAGCGGGTGTACGTGTACGACCCGCGCAGCATCGTGTTTTCGAACAGGCGATGCTGTGCCTCGAAGGTCGCGACCCATGCTTCGGCGCGGCCGTCGTTGTAGTTCACGAAGACGTCGCCGAGGTTCGAGTAGATCCGCGAACCGAGGATGTTGGCGGAGCCCGGCGTGAACAGCGCAGCCGGCGTGTACACGTTGCGGCCGCCTTCGTTCTCGAGCTGGAACTGCGCCGAACGCAGGTTCAGGTTGCGCACGGTGTAGAGGTTCGTGCTGCGCGAGTAGATGACATCGAGCGCGACGTTGGTGCGCTCACCGATCAGGCGCTCGTAGCCGAGATTCGCCTTGAACGTCTCGGGGTACTCGAACTCGTTGCTCCAGATCGTGTAGGTCGGCACGCCGGAGAAGCCGCCTTCGCCTGCGCAGCTACTCGGGTTGTTGCTGCCGTCGGTCGACCAGTTGCGGTAGTCGAGCGGTGACGGCGGCGCGGTCGGGTCACCATCGGCGATCGAACCGGTGCAGGTCAGGTTGAACAGCGGGCGTGCGCTGCCGAGCACGTTGCCGGCGAGCACGTAAGGCACACGACCGAAGAAGTAGCCAGCACCGGCGCGCAGCACCGAGTTGCCATCACCCGAGAGATCGTAGGCGAGGGCGAGGCGCGGCGAGATGTTGTTGTTGTCGGTCGGCGCCTTGCCGGTCCTGTAGCCGAACGCACGCTCGACATCGATCACACGAATCGGCGCATCGTTGAAGCTCTGGCGATCGTGCCGCAGTCCCGCCGTCAGCGTCAGCTTCGGCGTGACCTGCCATTCGTCCTGCAGGTAGATCGAGAGTTCGGTTGCATCGAATTCCGCGACCGGAACACCGCCGCCGCCTTCGAGCACGTTGAACTGATACGAGGTCGGGATGCCGGCCTCGAACGCATCGATATCGCTGAAGCAGAAGATGCCGGCGCCCTGGCTGCCGCGACCGCAGCGGCCGCTCACCGCGGGCAGGAACGAGTTGCGGTTGCTCGTGAACAGCGCGTTCGCACCGACCTTCAGCGTGTGGCTTCCCATCACGTGCGTGAAGTTGTTGACCAACTGGATTTTCCGCTCGTCGAGATCGTTGTTGAACCCGACGAACGTGCCCCCGAACCCGATCTGGTCGCCATTCGACAGCGTGGTGATCAGTGCGGGACGAATGTTCTTGCCCTGACGCGGCCGCGCTTCGTTCGAGAACTGGAAGCGGAAGACGTTGAACGTGGTCGGGCTGAACACGGACTGAAGTTCAGTCACAAACGAGTTCGATACGCTCTCGATGACTTCCGCACGCGACTGGCCGTACAGGTAGTCGAAGTTGTCGTCCCACTCGCTGTCGTTGTCGTAGGTCGAGAAGTTGTGGCGCAGCGAGAGGCGGTGTTTGTCGTTGATGTTCCAGTCGACTCGCCCGAACAGCGTGACCGCGTCATTGCTCGTCTGGAAGGGGCGGAAGCCCGCTGCGGCATTCGACACACCGTAGACGTTGTCGAGGGCAGCCCAGAAGCGCTGGATCTCCTGCTGGACCGCCGGCTCCTCTGCGTAATCCGCGATCTGTAGCGGAATCTGCGGCTCGCGCCGACGCTGGCCGTCAACCGAGAGCAGGAAGAACGCCTTGTCGCGCTTGATCGGGCCGGAGATGCTGCCGGCGTACTGGGTGACCTCGTAATCGCCCACACCGAGCGAATCGAGGAAGCCGCGGCTGGTCAGCTTGTTGCCGCGATAGTTCGCGTAGACCGAACCCTTCCAGTCGTTGGTCCCGCCACGCGTCACCACGTTCACGATGCCGCCCGAGTAGTTGCCGTACTCGACATCGTAGCCGTTCGTGATCACCTGGAATTCCTGGATCGACTCGAGCGAGAACACGAAGGGAATACGTGTGCCGCCGCGGTTTTCGCCGAAGAACGCATTGTTCGCGTCGACGCCGTCGATCTGCAGGTTGGTCTGCGAAGCGCGCTGCCCTGCGATCGAGAACTGGCCGCCGGTGGTCTCGCCGGGGTCGGGCGCAACCAGGCCCGAGAGGTTGATGAAGTCGGTGAAGTCGCGGCCGAGCACGGGCAACTGCTCGATCTCGGCGCGCGTGACCGTCTGCACAACCGCCGCATCGGTCACATCGACGGGCGGCCGTGTGCCGGTTACCTGGATACCTGCGATCTGGATCGCCTGGGTCTGCAACTGGAAGTTGGCGGACGCGGTCTGACCGATCACGACGCGCACCGCCGGGAGCTCCTGCTGCGCGTAGCCGAGCATCTGCGTGCGCACCCGGTACGTGCCAGACGGGAGCAGACGAATCGTGTAGGTGCCTTCCGCATCCGAGACACCGGTGCGTTCGAGGCCGGTCTCCGTGTTGCGCGCGATCACCGCGACGCCGGCCAGCGGCGCGCCGGCGGGATCGGTGACACGGCCACGGATCTGCCCCGTAGTCGACACGTTCTGCGCCGTCAGCCCGCCGACGGTCAGCAGCACGAGTGCGAGCACAGCGGCAACGCGGCTCACAAGAGCTTTCATCGTTTTCACCGTTCGATGGTTCAATGCAGAGGTCAGTTGCATGGGACCTCCGTAATGTCGTTGAGCGTGCGCGGGAACAACTGGCCGGTGGCATTGAAGCTGGCCGTGATCCCCACCACGTCGTAGCACTTGCCGACCGCCATGATCTTGTTCAGTTCGACCAGCAGGTCATCGACACTGCCACTTACGAACAGCACGCCACTGTCGATACGCACGACCGTGCGGCCCGAACCGTCGTCGATGAACGCGTTGCGGCTGCTGCCCGTGCCCTGGTTCCAGGCCGTCGTCACCTGGGCTTTCCTGACCACGGTCAGCTTGCCCTGAATTGCGGCGGCAGCGTTCGGCGCCGCATCTGCGATCGCCTTCGTGGTCACGAGCTGCGGGGCAAGCGGAGTGCCTTCTTCGATCGAATTGAGCTGGCCGTTGATGATTTCGGTCTCACCTGCATTGATCGCGAGTTCACCCGAGATCTCGACGACATCACCGACCTTCAGGGTGACACCGCCGGTGTTCACGTTGAAGGCGCGAATGCCGCCGGTCGCATCCTGCACGTACATGCGGCCCGCGACGATCTGACCGGGTGAAGAAACCACCGTACCACGAACGGTAACGGGCGAACCTGCCGCACGCGCTTCCGCCTCGGCGACTGTGATCAGACACCCGCCCAGTGCCGCGATATCGCGGAACTGCACTTCGTTCAGGTAAATGTTGACCGGCACCGGGTTCTGGCAGAATGCCACATCCTCGCCGAGCCCTTCGGTGTCGATTGCAAGTTCGTGCGAACCCACCGCGATGTTCTGCAGCAGGAATCGACCGCTCGCATTGGTGGTTGCTTCGCCGTTGGCGAGGACCTGGGTGGTGCCGCGCTCGCGCAGCCGCACGGTCACAGCCGGGAGTGCAACATCGCCAGCGGACGGATCAAAACGACCGTCGCGGTCATTGTCGAGGAAAAGCAGCCCTTCGAGCTTGCCCGTGCCCTCGACCTCGAACAGCGGCGCGGGCTCCGCATCGCACCCGGCCAGCATCATCAGCGCAAGCAGCGCCGAAATCGTTTTTCTGGTCATCATCAGTTCCCTGCTCCAGGATTAGCGGGCGATGACATCGGCGGTACTGCGCGGCTTGAGCTGCGCTGCACCATTGAAACTGCCGAGCACGCCGATGATGTCGTAGTGATTGTTGACCGTGAAGCTCACACGCGTGAGGCCCGTACCGGCGCCGCCGACACGCACGACGAACTCGGTGCCGGCCGGGTCGCGGACCGTGACGTTGAACGCCGCGCTCGTGCCGGTCTGCACGCTGAGAACGGTCACGTCATTTACGCGCTGCAGTTCGCCCTCGAAGGCGCGCGCATCGACCTGCGCGCCCGTGACAACACGCGGCGCCGGAACGGTTGCACCCGTGCGCAGCGTCGTGACGACGATCGAGTCGAGTTCGAGTTCACCGCCGAACTGGTTCATCACGCCGGTAACCTGCACGCTATCGCCGAGTGCAACCGGGATCGCGCTGCCGGACGGGCTGAAGAACGCCATCATCCCGCTGGTCGCATCCTGCACGTAAAAGGTGCGCGCGCCGAACGGGCCGTTGGAGGCGGCGGGTGCCGTGACCACGCCGACAATCGCTGCGCGTGTGCCGATCTGCAGCGCCTTCGCAGCCGCAATCGTCACCGGCACCAGTGCCGCGCTCACGTCGGCCTCCGAGCGCGGGGCAAGCTGCGCCGTGCTGCGGAAGCGGTTGAGAATGCCGGTCACGTCGTAGCGCGTGCCGACCTGCCAGAAGGAGCGCGGAATGCCGACGCCCGTGCCCGCAACACGAACCACGACTCGATTGCCGGCCGGGTCACGCGTGATCACATCGTAGGCAGTCGCGGTCCCGCTGCCGCCCACCGTGTCGACGCACAGTGACAGCGTCTTCGCGAGTTCACCCTGGAACTCGAAGGCATTGATCTGGGCCGCCGTGACCATGCGCGGCGCAGGCGGTGTCGTGGTGCCGATCTTCGTCACGCTCGGCAGCACGATCTCGAGTTCATTATTGAACGCGATCACGCGCCCGACCACGCGGACACGATCGCCCGGCTGCGGCTTGACTTCCGCGGTATCGACGCCGAACACGAGAATGCCGCCGCTTGCGTCCTGCATGTAGAAGCTGCGCGCGTTGTACACGCCAGTACCCGCCGCAACCACACCTTCCACCGCGACCAGCGCGCTGTCGAGCGGATTGTTGGCGCGCGCCTCGTCGATCGAGATGATCAGGTTACCCGTGAACCGAACGGACACGTTCGCCGTACCCGACGCACCGACCACCACGGTCTGCACACTGCCGCCCTCGAGCTGCATCGTCGGGAGTGCGCTGATGACCAGCGTGTAGGTCCCCGGGCGAAGCCCGCTGAAGCTGAACTCGCCCTCAGCTCCGGTCGTGCTCTGACCCGCCGGCGCCTGCGTCGTGTCTGCGCTGCTGAAAACACGAACGGTCAGTCCTGCTGCCGGGGTGTCCCCCGCGTCGAACTGACCGTTGCCATTCTCATCCCGGTAAAGCCGGCCACTCACACCGCCCGGGTTGAATACGTATCGAAAATCGACCGCGACCGTGCCGCCCTGGAAGGGCGCAACCACAATCGGGGAGCTCGCGGTCGCGAGCACCGCACCCACAGGCACATCGCCCGTCAAGGCGGCCGCATAACTGCCCGGCTCGACTGCGTTGAACGTCGCGACCCCGGACGCATCCGTCGTCGCGGTCACGCCCGCTTCGCCGTTCGCCGGGGTCAGGGAAACCTGCGCGCCGGCGATCGCCGCATCGCCGGTATCAAAAACACCAGAACCGTTGGCGTCGACAAACGCGCGCACGGTCACCTGCGTGGGCTCGCCTTCCGGGGTCGTCGCCTCCGAACAGGCTGCGATCCCGAGAGCCAGCAACAGCGGGACAAACCGCTTCACGGGCCGTTTCATGGAAACTCCGTCGTCTCTGTTAGATTGGGTGTCAATCGGACGGGTACTGTAAGCTTGAAATCCGAAAATTGGATGCTCCGAGCTGACGTTTTGAGCAGGCAGAACATAGGAAATGCAGGCACTTCATCGCAAATCTTTTCTTCCGGTTTTTCTGGGCTTCACCCTGATCGGGGCACCTGGCTGCGGCAGTGATGGCAGCGCCCCCGAAACTGTCGCGCCCCGGATCGCCCTGACCGGCGTTGCGCCCGGACAGACCTACCAGGGACCCGTCACCATTTCGATCAGCATTGACCGAGGCTCGTATACCGCGACCGTGGATGGCCAGCCCTTCAGTTCGGGGCAGACCGTGAGTGTACCGGGCCCGCATACGCTCGCGGTGACCGCCCGGAACGGGACCGCGACCAGCGATACCGCGGTGGCGTTTGCCATTGCGGGCGGGGACCGCGCGCTGACGATTCGACTGCTCGACCTGGGGGCGAACGCCTCGGGTGGTGGGGGCGATGCGATTCTGCTGACCGACTCGTCGAGCGCGGGGAAGGTGCACGCCATGATCGACGCCGGACCGGCCGGCGCGAACGCCTCCGACCCCAGCTACGTCTCCCGGCGCCTCGCCGCGCTCGGAGTGGACTCGCTGGAGTTCCTGCAGCTTACCCATGCCCACGCCGACCACTACCAGGGGATGAACGCCATCTTCAGCGTCGCGAACGTGAAGCGCTTCATCTACAACGGGCAGGTGCGGAACCTCTCGAGCTACAACACGCTGGTCGGGCTGGCGCGTGGGCAGGCGGACAGCATGATCGTGCCGACGACGAACTACGTGCTGAACCTGGGGGCTGGTCCCGGTGCAGCGCGGATTACCGTGGTGGCCGCGCTGGCGAGTTATCTCGGCAATGGCGCGGCAGAGAGTGCGCAGCTCAATGAGGGTTCGCTCGGCACGGCGCTGGAGTTGGGAACGTTCCGGATGTTCTTCACCGGCGACGGCGAGGTCGAGGCGAATGCGCGCTGGCGGACGCAGTTCGCGGACCTGAGCCGGAACGTGACCGTGCTGAAGGTGGGGCATCATGGTGCAAATGACGCGGTGTTCGATAACGGGTTCAGCGGGAACTCGAGCTGGCTGAACCACACGGCGCCGGCTGTGTCTGTGATTTCGTCAAACGGTACAACGCATCCGCGGGTGAATGCGCTCACGCGTCTGTTGCAGCAGAACAACAACCGGACCTACTGCACGAGTGTGCACGGAGAGATCACGATCCGGGTGTTGCCAGCGGGCACGTACCAGGTCGCTGTGCAGAAGAACGCGACGATGGATTGCGTGCCTGGTTCTGACGCGACAAGCTGAATCCTGATCAGGTCGAGAGAATTGCGCGGTCCGCGGCATCGCCCGGGGTGGCAGCGTTTCTCACAGAGCTCACGGAGTTTACCAGAGAGACCACTGAGACCGGTTAACGGCGTTGCGTGTCGAACGTCCCGCAAATCGAATTGGAACGAGGTAACTTCTGGCCGGTTCCTGACGCGGCTCGCGCTGCCGGACCAACAACACAGAAAAGATTCTCATTCAATCGGGAAGTGCGCGAGAATCTGCAATCGCAACCGGGATCTGGCGGAGCTACCAACTCTGTGAACTCCAAGAAACTCCGTGTGCTCTGTGGGAAACGCTGCATGGAATGAGCGATGCTGCTATCCACTGAATCAGGATAGCGAGGAGCAGAAAGGGCATGTGGTGCTGCGGAAGCAGCCGCCACATGCCCTTTGTCATCGGACCCGGTTCAGGTCGCGTCAGCGATTAGAAACGGTACCGCACACCGAGCTGCATCTGGAACTGGTACGGGTCGAAGCCGGTCGGCTGTTCGACACCGAACCCGCGGCGCGGCTGTGTATCCGTTGCCGGCGTGTAGTTGACGGAATACACGGTGCGACCGGTTGCAGCATCGAAACGTTCGGCGGTCAGCAGGTTCGTCGATCCTGAGAAGACGCCCATGTAGCGGCCCCAGTCGCTGTTGAGCCCGTTCAGCACGTTGAAGATGTCGAGCACCAGTTCAGCACGCTGGGTGTTGAAGGTGCGGATCTCCTTCGCGATGCGCATGTCGAGCGAGTGGAACCAGGGTCCGCGGCAACTGTTGCGCTTGGCGATGCCGCCTTCCTGCTCGCTCAGACACTTCCACTCGCCGAGCAGCGTCTCGAGTTTCTCGATGTCGCCGGCGCTGTTGAATTGCAGGTTCCTGCTGATCATTGCGCGATCGTTGAAGGTCTGGCCATCGCCGTTGGCATCGCCCGCGACGACCGGCGTGAACGGCAGACCGGACTGCGAACGCCAGATCCCGCTCAGGTTGAAGCCGAGCGGCGCACGCCAGAGGAAATTCGCGACGAACGTGTGACGACGCTCGAAACGCGACACGCCCCAGAGCGCGTCCTCGTCACCCTTATCGCCGACGATGTTCGGGTTGCCGGCGGTGAGTTCACCGCCGAAGCCTTCGCCGCTGGTGCAGCAGGAGAAGGAGCTGTTGTCATAGGCGCGGACCCAGCCGTAGCTGCCGCCGATCTGCAACGCGTCGCCAATGCGCTGATCGATCGTGACCGTCGCGTTGAACGACTCGGCCTCACCATCCGACGTGTTCAGGTAGACACGATCGAGCGAGCGAACCGTGTTGCGGTTGTTCACGGTGGAGCCGGCGCTGGCCCCGGAGTTCGGATTGAAGTTCGCCGCCGGGACGAAGACCGGGCGGTTGTTTTCATTCGCGAGCGTGAAGCACTCCTGCACGTCTTCAGCGGCGCGACCCTTCACCGTGGTCTGGCAGGAGCGCGCGCCGAGGTTCAGGTCCTTGACCGTGAACTGGTTCTTCGCGCTGCTGTACATGAAGTCGAGGCTGATCTTCGTGTTGGAAGCGAACAACTGCTCGTAGCCGATGCTGGCCTTGAGCGTCTGCGGCAGCTTGAAGTTGTCCTGGAACAGCGTGTACTCGTGACGGCCGGTCGGGGCAGCACCGCTGCGGCAGGCAGCCGGGTTGAACTGGCCATCTCCCTGGAAGAACTGCTGCATCGTCTGCGCGTTGAGCGTCGGGATGTCGGCGCCCGAGCAGGAGATCGAAAGCAGCGGCCGTTCGGTGGAGATCGCGTTGCCCGCGAGCACGGTCGGTGCGCGACCGGTCAGCAGTGCAACACCGCCGCGCAGCACGCGCTGCGCTTCGCCGAAGTCGTACGCGAACGAAACACGCGGAGACAGACCCGTGAAGCTCGGCATCACATCGGTGCGGTAGCCGAGCGAGTCGAGCACCATCTGCGCAACCGGCGGCGCATCCGGGAAGGTCGTGCCCTGGAAGCGCAGACCGGCGGTGAGCAGCAGGCGGTCGCTGACCTGGAAATCGTCCTGCAGATACAGCGCATACTCGGTATAGTCGAACTCTGCGAGCGGCACGTCGTAATTCGGGCAAACGACGTTTTCGCCAGCGGCGTTTGCGGTCAGCGCGACCGGGCACGCGCGCATATTGCGCGAGTAGCGGTTCACACGGCCCGCTTCGAAGTCTGCAAGGCTGTTGAAGGAGAAGCTGCCGTTGCCGCTCAGCCAGAACGTGTTGACGTTCGAACCGAGCAGCACGCTGCCACCGAGCTTTACGGTGTGCGCGCCCATCCGGTAGCTCAGGTTGTCGATCAACTGCAGCTTCGACTCTTCGAGCCGGTTGCGGAAGATCGTACCGTCGCCGCCGAAGAACATGCTCGTTCCCTGGCTCACGCGGCTGACCGAGAGCGTCGGGATGTAGCCACCGTCGTCGGCACCCGGACGCGGTCGATCCTCATACGACCACTGGAAGCGCAGGGTGTTGAACAGGTTGGCATTGAAGACCGAGTTCAGTTCGGCGACCGTCGAAAAGACCTTGTCCCGGAACGGGCCGGTGCTGGTGATCGCTTCGGTTGCGCTGAGACGGTCGTTCGTCTGCTCGAAGTTCGAGTAGTTCTGACGCAGCGTCAGGCGATGCTGGTCGTTGATCGACCAGTCGACGCGACCGAACAGTACGAGGTTGTTCTCTTCCTGCTCGAACTGACCATAGTACTTTTCCGCATCGGTGATCCCGTAGCGGTTCTTCAGCGCGTTCAGGAATCGCGTGACCGAGTCGCCGACCAGCGTCTGTGTGCCCTGTCCCGGCACCGAGGCGAAAATCGGCTGCGCCTTGCGCTGCACGTCGGCCGAGACGAAGAAATGCATGCGGTCGCGGATCACAGGGCCGGACAGGCTGGCGCCGAACTGATGCACGTTGTAGTCACGCGGATCGGCTCCATTGAAGTCCTTGCCCGTCAGCGCCTCGCCGCGGCGGAAGTAGAACGCGCCGCCGCTGAAGTCGTTCGTGCCGCCCTTCGTCACCGCGTTGACCACACCACCCTGGTAGTTGCCGTACTCGACGTCGTAGCCGTTCGTGACCAGTTGGAATTCCTTGATCGATTCCAGCGAGAACGCGAAGGGTGAACGTGACGAGCCGCGGTTTTCACCGAAGTAGATGTTGTTGGCGTCGGCGCCGTCGATCTGCACGTTGGTGCCCGAGGTGCGCATGCCGCCGATCGCGAACTGGCCGCCGGTGCCGATGGCCGGCTGCGGGCTGACCAGCGGCGACAGGTTGAGGAAGTCGGTGAAGTCGCGGCCGGCAACGGGCAGGTTCTCCACCTGCTCCGCGCCGACGCGGGTCACGACACCGCCCTGCGTTGCGTCGATGCGGCCGGGGCCGCCAACCACTTCGATGCCTGCGATCTGTACCGCCTGGACACTCATCGGCACGTTGACGGTCAGCGCTTCGCCGGCCGTAGCGGTCAGGCCGGTCTGCTCGAATTCGCGGAAACCGATCGAGGTGACCCGCAGCGTGTAGGGACCACCCGGCTGCAGCAGCGGGATAATGTAGCGGCCTTCGGCGTCGGAAAGGGCGCTCCGCTGCGTTCCTGTGGTGGTGTTGCGCGCGACGACCTGCGCGCCGACGACCGGCTGACCTTCAGGGCCGGTTACGCGGCCGCGGAACGTGCCTGTCGTAGCGCTCTGTTGGGCGGATGCGACCGCACTGGTACACACCAAAGCGACGGCCGCAGCAGCGGTGCTCCATCGCCAGCGACGAAATCCCATGGAGACGTCTCCGTTTGGATCTGTGATCGGTAATGTTCTGCATTTGGGGGGTCAAAAGCGCGATGAGGATGCGGGGCCGCGGGGCGGAAGTCAACGCGTCCGGGACCAGCCGATGCGGGCGCCCGGACGGGCAGTCTGATGCGGCCGGAAACAGCCTGGTTGCGGATCCCGCGGGCCGTCACATCGTTGTTACACAACCGGTGCAGCGGCGAGCTTGCCGCTGTTGAATCGCGGCACCTATGATCCGTTGTACAACGAGCAAAACCAATCCCCGCGGGGGTCCGTGTGACCAGGCAGGCCAGGCGTCCAGAATGCGGACATCGAGTCGGCCGCGCATCGGCGGTCGCGAGAGGACGGCCCTCGCTTTTCTACCGCTTTTGTTCTGACTGTTTTCCTCAACAATCCGGAAGGCTTTATGAGAAGGCACATGCTGCATCGCATGGTGTCCAGGTTCCTCACGGCCGTAACGCTGGTGGCGCTGGCGGCGCCGGCAGCGGTTACGGCGCAGGGCGTCACGACGGGCGCGATCATCGGTACGGTGACCGATGAAAGCGGGCAGCCGATCGTGGGCGCAGACGTTCGTGTGCGCAACAATGCGACTGGCTTCACTACGAACACGCTGACGCGGTCGAACGGGCAGTATCTGCTGCAAGGGCTCGAAGTCGGCGGCCCGTATACGGTACGGGTGAGTTCGATCGGGCAGCAGCCGGTCGAGCGCAACGATGTCTACGTACGGCTTTCCGCTTCGACGCGCATCGATGTGCGGATGGCGACCCAGGCCGTGCAGCTCCAGGCGCTGGACATCACGGTAGCACGAACCGCGGACTTCTCGCCGACACGACAGGGTGTAAGCACGCAGATCTCCGATTCGCTGGTTCAGCGCATTCCGACCTTCAGCCGCGACTTTGTCGACCAGCTCAAGCTGGTCCCGCAGGTCTCGACGCCGTCGAGTGGTGCTGCGAGTGGTGGCGGCGCGTACAACCGGTTCAACACGATCACAATCGACGGCGCCAACCAGAGTGAGCGCTTCAACCTCGCCTCGACCGGCGGTGTTCCGGGCGGCGCGGCGAGCGGCAAGATCGTGTCGCTGGATGCGGTCAAGGAGTTCCGCGTGATGCTGACGCCGACCGACGTGCGGCAGGGCAACTTCGCCGGCATGCTGGTCAACGCCGTGACGAAAAGCGGGACCAACACGTTCCAGGGCGGCGGTTCGTTCACGTATCGCAGCAACGAAGACGTGCTCGGGCTGAACCTGGTCGGCGAGGAGTTGCGGGCGTCGCGCTTCGATGTGAAGCAGTTCGGCTTCCACCTGGGCGGCCCGATCATCAAGGATCGGCTGCACTTCTTTGTTGCACCTGAATGGCAGCAGCGGGCGCGTCCGGCAACTGGGCCGTATTACCTGAACAATCAGCCATCTCCGTCGCCGAATGCGCCGTCGGTCCCGCTCGACAGCCTCAACCGAATCGCGCAGATCATGCGCGACAACTACAACTTCGACGTCGGCAATACCGGCCCGGTCGACAACGAGAACCCGCTGACCAACCTGTTCGGCCGCATCGACTTCCAGATCTCGCCGGAGCACCGCCTGGTGTTCCGCCAGATCTACAACCGGTCGGAAGACGATTCGTTCTTCCGCAACATCGCGTCCTACAACGCGTCGCCGCTGAACCAGAACGCCGGGTTCCGCTTCGGCTCGAACACGTATTCGCGCGTGAACACCAACCTTTCGAGTGTCGCACAGCTCTACTCGAACTTCTCGGGCGGGAAGTCGAACGAGCTGATCGTCGGCTACAGCACGATCAAGGACGAACGCAGCACTCCGGTGCAGGCTCCGGAAATCGCGGTGGGCGTACGCATGGGCGACATCACCCGCGCCGTCACGTTCGGCACCGAGCAGTTCTCTCCCGGCAACCTGCTCGAGCAGGAGATCTTCGAGGTCGTGAACAACTTCACGATTCCGATGGGGCAGCACACGTTCACGGTGGGCGGTCGCTTCGACCACTCGCACATGTTCAACAACTTCGCGCAGGGCACCTTCGGCGTTTACAACTTCGCGAGCATCGCCGCGCTTGCCGCCGGCACGCCGAGCGGCTACGCGGTCGGGTACGCGAACAGTCGCAATGACAAGGACATTCCCGCCGACTTCAGCGTGCAGATGTTCAGCCTGTACGCGCAGGATCAGTGGACGGTCAACGACAAGCTGACGGTGACGGCAGGCGTGCGTGCGGATATGCCGCGGTTCCTGGATTCGCCTTCCCAGAACGAGGCGCTGACCGATGCGCTGCGTCAGGCGGGTGGTCCGGCGATTCGGACCGACGCAACCCCGAAGACGCGCGTCCTGTTCTCGCCACGCCTCGGCTTCAACTACGACCCGACCGGTGAGCAGAAGAATCAGATCCGCGGCGGCATCGGCATCTACACGGGACCGCCGCCGTACATTCTGCTGGGTAACGCCTACGCGAACACCGGGCTCGGCCTGGTCCGCCTGAGCTGCACGGCTGCGGGCTCGGTTCCGGCGTTCACAGTTGACGTGCACAACCTGCCCAACGCGTGCGCAGGTCAGGCGCCGCCCGCGGCAGGACAGGCCGGCACGCTCGGCGTGAACGTCAACGATTCCGACTTCAAATACCCGCAGTTCCTCGGCCTTTCCGCCGGGTTCGACCGCCGACTGCCCTACGACATCGTGCTGACGGTAGAAGGCATGTACCGTAAGGCGGTCAATGGTGTGCTGGTCCGCGATGCGAACATTCGCGGCCCACGGATCGTAAACGGCCAGGCCTACCGCGACCGCAACGGCCGCGTCCTGTATGCGGACACGATCGCCGCGAACGGCAGCGTGACCAACAACAACCAGCGGTGGATCACTTCGCTGCGCGGTGTTGGCTTCACAGAAGGGATTATTGAGGTCAGCAACCAGTCGAAGGACTACAACTACACCCTCTCGACGCAGCTTAACCGGCGCTTCTCGAACCGTCTGGAGGCGACAGTCGCCTACACGTACATGAAGTCGGTCGATGTGCAGAGCCTGACTTCGGACCGCGCGATTTCGAACTGGCGCAACGGCCGTCAGCTCGCGACTTCGCACGATGACCTGGAGACGTCGGACTCCTACTTCTCCCGGCCGCACCGCTTCCTCGCCTACGGCACGTATTCGTTCCCGTTCGGTACCGACCTGACGTTGTTCTACGAGGCGCAATCGGGCGCGGTCCTCACCTACGTCTCGCCGGATGACCTCAATGGCGACGGGTACGCCGGCAACGACCTGATCTACGTCCCGCGGGATGCGACAGACCCGAACGAGATTCGCATCGGCACAGGCACCGGCGCAGGCTTCGCCCAGAACCAGGCGGCGGCAGAGGCGTTCAACCGGTTCATCGATGCGCAGCCCTGCCTCGACAAGCAGCGCGGCAGCATCATGAAGCGGAATAGCTGCCGCAGCCCGTTCTCGCACCGGATCGACGTCTCGCTGCGGCAGGGACTGCCTCAGATCCGCGGACAGCGTGCCTCGGTTCAGTTGGACATCTTCAACTTCGCCAACTTCCTGAACAAGGACTGGGGACAGGTGAAGCTGCCGACGCTGAGCCCGACCTTCGCCGACCAGCGCGCACTCGATGCGACCGGCCGCAACCCGGGTCCGCTCAGCGAGTCGATCCCGACCTTCACCTTCGACAACCGGCTCTACCAGTCGGACCCGGAGAAGCCCGACTTCGGCGCGCCGCGGCCGTTCGAAGGAAGGGCCGGCAGCGTGTACCAGATCCAACTGACGCTGCGCTACACGTTCTGATCGTGGATTCGCAGTGATGGCGAACGCCCCGGGCTGAATGGCCCGGGGCGTTTGTGTTTCCGGTTGCGGTGGCGGTTAGCAGTCCGCGGCCACCATCCGCTCCGCGGCCAGGTACTCTTCGGCCATTCGCACGAACTCGGTCGAACCGATATAGAACGGCGTGCGCTGATGCAGCGCTTCCGGGTGGATGTCGAGGATGTTGCGGGTGCCATCGGACGCCATGCCGCCGGCGGCCTGGCAGATCATCGCCATGGGCGCGCATTCGTACAGCAGCCGCAGCTTGCCGTTCGGACTTTTTGCATCGGCGGGATACATGAAGATGCCGCCGTACAGAAGCGTGCGATGGAAGTCGGCGACCAGCGAACCGATGTAGCGCGACGAGAACGGCTTCTCGTTGCTGCCGTCGAGTCCCTTCATATGATCGACCAGCTTTCTCTGCCCGTCGGACCAGCGCGCGTAGTTGCCTTCGTTGACGCTGTAGATGCGCTGCGGCGGGGTCGGCATCCGGATGTCGGGATGGCTGAGCAGGAACTCGCCGATCGAAGGGTCGAGCGTGAAACCGTGCACACCCTGGCCGGTCGTGTAGACCAGCATGGTCGATGAGCCGTAAACGACGTACCCCGCGGCGACCTGGGCGCTGCCGGGCTGCAGGCAGTCCTCTTCGCAGCCGCGCGGATGCTGCGAAATTTTCCGGTGAATCGAGAAGATCGTTCCGATCGACACATTGGCATCGATGTTCGATGAACCGTCGAGCGGGTCATAGAGCAGTGCGTATTTGCCGGTCGGAAATTTGTCGGGGATCGGGATGAACCCTTCGGCCTCCTCGGACGCCATGCAGCACAGATGGCCGCCGTGGTCGAGCGCCTTGAAGATCACCTCGTGCGCCCACTGGTCGAGTTTCTGGACCTGTTCGCCGTGGATGTTGCGCTCGTCGGTGCCGCCGAGGATGTCGACCAGTCCCGCCATCTTTACTTCGCGCGCGATCATCTTCGCGGCGAAGGCGAGGTCGTAGAGCAGATTCGAGAACGCTCCACTCGCACTCGGGTATTTGCGTTCCTGCTCGATGATGTGACGCTCGATCGTAACAACGGACGTACTCATGTTCTCTCCGTCAGTTCGGGCGCTGCACGTCGTGCTCGGCGCTCCTGGCTTCGACTTCGAACGGATTATTGGTGTACCCGTAGCGCAGGTGGTTCAGGAGATAGCGCAACGGGAAGGAAAACGGTTGTTGCTGCCATTGTGCGACGTGTGCGAGTTCATGCCGTAGCAGCCTTGGCGAGAGCTGCACACGCGGGTGCACGATGATCGTACTGCCGAGTGTGACCGCGGCAGCGGGCTGCTTCATGCCGGAAAGCCGACCGCCGAGCCACGGGATCCAGTTGCCGCGCACGACCGCGACATGTCCGGGCAGCGGCTCGGGCAACTCGAGTTCCTGCCGGTGGAGCAGGCGGATCAGTCGTCCGATCACAACCCGGCCCGCACCTCGAGGGAGCCGTTGGCAAACGCCCGGACCCGGACGCTGCCGTGCTGATCGGAACGCAGGACACGCACGCCCGAGCGCGAGAGTCGGGCCAGCACATCCGGCGACGGGTGGCCGTAGCGATTGTTGCGTCCAACCGAAATCAGGGCGACCTCCGGCGTAGCGCGCATCAGCAACGAATCGCTGGTGGATGTCGAACTGCCGTGATGCCCGACTTTCAGCAACTCGACATCGAGGCGGCTGCCGAAGCGACGCAACAGCTCAAGCTCGACCGAAGCCGGCGCATCGCCTGTCAGCAGCGCCGAAAATTCCCCGTAACGTACTGCCGCCACGAGCGAAAAGTCGTTCGCATCCCGGGGGGCGTCAAGCGCGGCTGAATCCGGGAAGAGCAGTTCGAGCTCGACTCCATCCACAACGATGCGATTTCCCATCCGCCCCGCGAGCCATTCCGCCGGTTCGTTTTTCGCCGCTTCCGCAAATTCGGGGTCCTCTGCACGTGTGCCCGCCGGGTCGAAAATCCGGCGCACCTTCATCCCGTCCAGCACGGCGCGCCCGCCACCGTAGTGGTCGAGGTGCGGGTGTGTGATCAGCATCACATCGATGGTGCGTGCGCCCTGTTTCTCCAGGAACGGGACAACTCTGCGAGCGCCCGCATCGAAGGTCGCAGAGCGCGGGCCCGCGTCGACCAGCAGCCACCGCCCGCGCGGCGTACGGATCGCAATCGCATCGCCCTGGCCCACATCGATCATGTACAGTTCGACCGCGTTCCCCCGCGTTACACGCATCACCGGTCTGATCAGTGTTGCGGCAAACGCCATCGAGGCGACAGTAACTGCGACGGCAACGCGGAGGCTGAGCTTCCGGGCTTTTGTGTACAACGTCGCGGCAAGTGCTGCGGCGGTGAGCAGAACGACGCCTTCCTTCGTGATGCTGAAGTGGCCGTACGGCACGTTGGCCGCCATGATCGCGACCTGTTCGAGCCGCGCCAGCAGCAGCACCATCCCGCCCGCAACGAATCCGCCGAGCGGCATCGAGATCATGCTGAGCGCGAGTGCGGCCGCCGCACCGGGCACGATGATGGTGACGAGTGGAATCGCGAGCAGGTTGGCGAACACGGAGATGACGCTGACCTGCGCGAAGTGCCACGCCGCGATCGGGGTGGTCGCGATGCTCGCCGCGGTGCTGGTTGCAACCGAATCGCGCAGCACGAGCGGCACCGATTCCGGCATCACGGCGATCAGCGGTTTGCGCCAGAGCAGGATCCCGATGATGCCGGCGAAGGAGAGCTGGAACCCTGCATCGGAGAGTGCAGCGGGATCGATCACGAGGATGAAAAGCGCGGCGCCTGCCATTAGTGCAAACGGATACGCGGGCCGCTGCAGCATGCGCGACGCCATCATCAGCAGGACCTGTACGGCCGCACGCACCGCGGCGTAGGGTGCACCGAGGAACAGCACATACGCGACCGAACCGGCAACGGCGGTGACCGAGTTCGCACGATGTGAAAGCCGTGCGACACCGCCAAGCAGCATGAGCACCGCGGCCACGAGCGCGACGTGGGTTCCGGAAATCGCAAGCAGGTGTGCGAGCCCGGATGCAGCAAACGCATCGCGGATCTCCGGCTCGATCCCATCCTTCCGCGCAATCAGCAACGATGCCGTGAGCGGTGCGTAGTCGCCGAACAGTTCGTCTATGCGATTCGCCGTGTTTGCACGTGCACGAAACACCAGCGCCGCTTTCCCGACTACCTTTGCCTCCTCCACGATCAGCGTCCCCTGCCCCGCACCTCGCCCCGCGAACGCCCACCACACGCCTTTCCATTCGATGCGTGTGCCTGCAACCGGACGTGCGGAATTGGATGAATCGCTCCCGATCGAGTGTGACACGGCTGTTGTGTGTTTTGCGCGCGACGTACGTGGTCGTGGCAGGCGTGCGCGCGTCAGGTCATCACAGGGGGTGGTGCCGATCGAGGTGATGAGCAGTTCTGCGGCGCCGTCGCGGTTGCTCGCGATATCCGCGGTGCCGCTGATATGCATGCCGTCGCGCAGCAGGTAGAGGCAGCGTGCGCTCGTGCGTTCGGCGTTGAGTGCGGTCGTGATCGCGCCGGCCGTGATGAGGCCGAGGAAAACGAGCGGTGCGCTGGAGCGTGCCGTTTGCCAGAGGATGAAGGCCGCAATCGGGACAAGCAGTGCCGCCGAGTGTTGCGCGATGCCCTGGGCGAGGAGGATGCCGAGCGCGAAGGCGGCGGTAACGCGAATGATCGGCGGCATCGGCTAAAACACAAACGGCGCCGGGCGTGTGCCCCGGCGCCGTCTGAAGGTGCAGCCTGGCTGAAGCTCAGGCGACGCGTTCGGCTGGCTCGAACTGTTCGCTGCCGGCGAAGGTTGCGCCGGTCGTGGAATCCAGGCGCACGTGTGTGAACTGACCGATGCGCGCCACGTCGCCCGGGAACGCAACCACCTTGTTGCTGTCCGTGCGGCCGAGCACATCGCCCGCGCTCCTGGCTTCGCGCTCGATGAGCACTTCGACCGTGCGTCCGACCTCGGCGTGGTTGATCTCGGACTGGATGCCGCGATGCAGCGCGATGAGTCGCTCGAGCCGCTCCTGCGCTTCGTCGGCCGGAACGAACTCGTCGGTCGGCAGGCGTGTTGCCGGCGTGCCGTCGCGCGGCGAGTACTTGTAGAGGTACGCGTCGTCGTAGCGCACGTGGCGCATGAGTTCGAGCGTCGCCTCGTACTCCTCGTGCGTTTCGCCGGGGAACGCGACGATGATGTCGGTCGAAAGCGCGATGGTCGGAATCGCGCGGCGCACCAGCTCGATCTTCTCGAGGTAGTGCTCGACCGTGTAGCGGCGAAGCATGCGCTTGAGTGTGCGGTTGCTTCCGCTCTGCACCGGCAGATGCAGTTGCTTGCACACGGTCGGCTCGGTGGCCATGACCTCGACGAGCTGCGGCGTGAAGTCGTTCGGGTGCGGCGACGTGAAGCGGACCCTTCGGATCCCATCGACGCGTGCAACCTCGCGCAGCAGGCGCGCGAAGTCCCAGCCGTCGTGCTCGTACGAGTTGACGGTCTGGCCGAGCAGCACGATCTCCGGAATCCCCTGTTCCGCGATGCTGCGTGCTTCGGCAAGAATCTGTTGCGGATCGCGATTCTTTTCCGAGCCACGAACGTATGGGACGATGCAGTAGGTGCAGCGATAGTTGCAGCCACGCTGGACCGGCACCCACGCGCTCACGCGTGAGGTGCGTCGGACCTCGAGGCCTTCGTAGTTCTCGTGGGCCGCAAAGTCGAGAACGGCCAGCCGTTCTGGTTTTGACGGCTTCGTCGTGGTCGCCGCTGTTACGGGCAGCACCGGGAGGCCCCTTCGCGCCGACTGGGTCGGGGGCGGGGGCGGGGTGGCGGCGCTCATGCGGCCCCCCAGGTTTGCAGCTTCGTGCTGCGCCTCGCCCTGCTTCGGCTCGCGGTGCTGTGCCTCGTCGTTGTTCGCCGTCGCCGTCGCATCACTGGGGCGCAGACCCGCCAGAACCTCCGGCAGCTTCCGGTAGTTGTCGGGGCCCATCACGAGTTCGACGTAGCCGGCGCGTTCGAGCAGGGTGTTGCCCATGCGCTGGGCCATGCAGCCGGTCACGCCGAGGATGACGTCGGGA
>Ga0182743_1000138_pt1 | contig 122612 bp, 111 predicted proteins | sample eDN3rd30CKraftOP_FD_128522 | JGI IMG/M metagenome (GOLD analysis project Ga0182743, IMG submission 128522) | Enriched Organic Plus compost microbial communities from Emeryville, California, USA - eDNA 3rd pass 30_C Kraft OP (version 2) (version 2) ...
CAAGGATGTAGCTTGCTTGTCTTTGGCTGATAATATTGGTGCTCCGTTAAGTGGCCAAGTAATCGCTAAGTCGGTGTCATCCCATCGTACGCTGCGCTCATGCTCGGGGGAGTAGTAGTCAGTTGTCTTATAAAGAAATTCGGCCGATTCACTTAGCACTACGAATCCATGTCCAAACCCCTCGGGTACCCACAATTGCCTCTTATTTTTGGCAGAAAGTTCGACGCCGACCCAGTGACCAAAGGTGGCCGAGCTTCGACGAAGATCCACGGCTACATCAAAGACCGTACCATGTGTCACCCGAACCAATTTGCCTTGGGGCTGTATGATTTGGTAGTGGATTCCCCGAAGTACGTTCTTAATTGAGCGAGAATGGTTGTCCTGTACAAAAGTCACCGCCCGACCTACGGCTTCGTTGAATATTCTTTGATTGAAACTTTCGAAGAAAAAGCCGCGTTCATCACCAAAAACTTTAGGTTCGAAAAGCACAACTTCCGGTATCCCTAATTGGCGTGCGATCATGCGATGCGTTCCTTCAAAATGCGCAACAGGTACTGGCCGTAGCTATTCTTCAAGAGGGGTTGAGCTAGCCTCTCCAAATTTTGGTCGTCAATCCACCCTTTGCGCCACGCGATCTCTTCCGGACAAGCCACCTTCAGGCCTTGTCGTTGCTCCAGTGTCGCAATAAACTGACTCGCTTGCAGTAGTGAGTCATGCGTGCCTGTGTCTAGCCAAGCGTAACCGCGCCCCATTATTTCAACTCGCAGTTTGTCCTGCGCAAGGTACAAAAGATTAAGGTCTGTAATTTCCAGTTCGCCCCGTGCGGACGGTTTCAGTACTCGCGCCAATTCGACGACCTGTTTATCGTAGAAATAAAGTCCGGTTACAGCGTAATGTGATTTGGGTTGAATTGGTTTTTCTTCTAAAGACAGAACTTTCCCGTTCACATCAAATTCAGCCACACCGTATCTTTCGGGGTCATGAACGTGGTACGCGAAGACACTTGCGCCTTCATCGCAAGCAGAGGCGCTATTTAGTAGTTTCTCGAAGTCGTGACCGTAAAAGATGTTGTCACCGAGAACAAGGGCGGATGGGTTATCGTCAATGAAACTTGCGCCAATAGTAAACGCTTGGGCTAAGCCATCGGGAGAGGGTTGCACAGCGTACTGAATATTTAGCCCCCACTGGCTGCCGTCACCGAGTAGATGCTCAAATCGTGGCGTATCTAACGGTGTAGAGATTACAAGGATATCGCGTATTCCCGCCAACATTAGTGTGGACAATGGGTAGTACACCATTGGTTTGTCATAGACGGGCAATAGCTGCTTGCTTAGGGACAGGGTGGCCGGGTGCAAACGCGTTCCAGAGCCGCCCGCTAGAATAATGCCTTTACGGGTTTTCATAAGTAGTATGTTTCAGTTCTGCAGAATCTCTGCAAGCATCCTGTTTACGCCGAATTGCCATTCGGGCAGGTACATGTTGAAGCGTTCCTGGAGTTTGCGGGTGTCTAACCGAGAATTAGCGGGGCGTGCGGCTGCGCTGGTGAAGTCACTTGAAGAGACAGCCACCACTTCACTGTCAGATACTTTTAAGGATACACCGGCAGCTCGTGCTATTGACAACACGTGTCTGGCGTAATCATACCAAGACGTCTCACCAGCGGCCGTAACGTGGTATGTACCTAACAGACTGTTATTGGATATCGCTGTTCGCAATGCGTGTGCCGTGACGTCCGCCAACAAGTCGGCACCAGTTGGCGTGCCGATCTGATCATTAATTATTTGCAAACGGTCTCGTTCATTCGCCAATCTGAGTATTGTTTTGGCAAAATTTTCACCCCGGGTGGCATACACCCAAGAGGTTCGAAATATCAAATACTTACATCGCGAGGCACTGATATTTTTTTCCCCGATGAGTTTTGTCTCGCCGTAGTAATTTAAAGGCCCAGTTTTCGCGTCCTCGCGCCGCGGATCAGATCCACTACCATCAAAGACGTAGTCCGTAGAATAATGGACTAAATAAGAACCTAGGTCTCGCGCAACGTGCGCCAGAACGCCAGGGGCCTCTGCGTTTATCAAGTATGCTTCGCGCTTTTCGAATTCTGCACGGTCAACTGCGGTATATGCTGCGGCATTCACAATTACGTCAGGAGCAACTGCTCGTACTCTTGCTTCTAATGCGGAAAGGCTCGTAAAGTCAACCGCTTCGGGTCCCGACCTTCCCAAAGCTATGAGTTCGCACAATGGCGACAAGCTTCGCTGGAGTTCCCAGCCTAACTGGCCGTCTTTCCCGAGGAGAAGAATTTTCATCGACTATAAAACTGTTGAATAAGTAAAGGTAGAAGAAACGCGTCAGTTGGCCATCCGGATTCACTTTACTCGTGCAATTCACTTCGAATGCCGGTTCGTCAACACTACATCAAGCTTCAATCGATCCGAGCAGTTTTTCCCGCAATTGGGCTACTCGTCCACTACATTTTAGATACGTGGGGTCTTGAAGGATTGCTTGTCTCTCGCGGTCACTGGAAAAGGCCAGAGTATGCGATCGATCGATACTATGAAGATAATCACCGATGTACTTGTTGTGTGACAAGCTTTCCCAATCGCAATTCTCTTCAGAGAATATCTGCATGGTAAGAAAATAATCTTCCATATACCTCTGATCATCATGATAAATAATGCTGTCAAGGTCGACCTTTTGCAGGTCAATGAGAAAGCTGTGCAATGGCGCATGATTGTGCATCAGGAAATCTTTATAGGTATATCCGTATTCGAATGATCTAGTTCGTTTTAACCGAGTATTAGTAGTGTTGAGATACGTCGTAGCGTAAACTCTGCCAAAGGCCACCGCTTTATTTGTTGATCGTAACCGTCCCAGCAACCACTCGTACGCGTGTGGCATTAGTAAATCGTCGTAATCTAGGAAGCCCACGTAGCGGGTCTGTACAGAGCGAAGTGCCTCATTCATCATACGAGAACGAAGGTCATTAATCGCGTCTGTCGATTTAAACTCCTGAATTTCCGGACCAGTACTACCTTTCCACGCATAATTGTCAATAAGAGTTCGCACCGATCCCAGTTGCTCGGGGGACAAATCTTGGGCGGCTATGAGAGGGACACATGTGCAACTGTGAATGGCCGCCAGACAGCAAATGGCTTGTTCAAACAACGCGAAATTCGCTGCTGAGTGTATGCGAATGATGGTAGTGACTTCAGCGTTGGCTGAGGCCTCCATTGAACTGGGTCCTGTGACGAAACACGCGGCTTGCGTCGACATTCGCACACCTTTTCGATCGCGCATTTCACACCCGGTCTTATACGCCCTAATTGGCGACCGCATCGTTACGGAAGGATCTACTGAGCTATTCTCTGCAACCGTGACTAGATCCGATTCACTGTCGTAAAAGTTAGGTATTACGAGGGATTCGGGATGTTGAGAACAGGTATTGAGCAAATGCTCAAGGGCAGCCCTAGTACAAAGTGCCACGCGGCCAAACTCGATAACAAAATCCGCCTGCTCTGCACCATCTGACTTGCCGCTCGAGACCTCCGTCCCCTCGCATCGCATGTCTGCGTCCATGGTAATGACATGATTCTCGAATAGGGAAGAGCGCTTCAGCGAATAGAAAAAGCGTTGCCTCAGTGATGGGTCGGCAGTTATCTGGCTCCTAAAGTCGTCCGAGAACGTGATATGCACGTGCCAGCTGTGGGGCTGCTCTGGAATTTTGGGAATACTTCCGTACGGTAGTGCCGCTAGTGCTCTGCCAGTTGCATTTAGGTAAGCGTAGCCGTATCGCGTGTCCGGTTCTAGGTGCGCTCCTTCCGCCCATTCATTCCAAGCGTTGACGAAAATAAATCTTCGATCCTCTGGAAGATTCTCGCGTGAGTATTCGATAATATTTTCTAGCCAGAGTTGATAGAGTGCAGGGGTGCTTCCATGAACTACGTAGGCGTCTTGACCGTAACGTGCAGTATTGTCCCAGATTGGCACGATGGAGCGGAAATATGTGAAGTCCTTCCTCTCGTTTTGCGAAGAGTAGAACTCTGCAACGTCTTTATACGCAAGAACACTGCCGTTTATTGGTCCGTACGAACGAAGCCTGTGCTTTAAATCTGGTACCGTGCCGCCTGTCCAATCGTGGAGTACTCGCTCTACTCCTGCGTCCATGCCAGCAGCGCGCGGGTCTGTGGTTCCCCTAGTCAAAACCGCAACGATATAAGGTGAAGGTAACCCTGCGGCCTCACATTCCTCTCGCCAAACATCGACATACATCTTGGCGTCGGTAATGTGACTGGGCCGGTACACCATTAGCAACGGGCGCCCTTCAACCTTCAAATATCGGGGATCCCGAAAATAAGGAAACAAATACTTTATAAAAGCTTTGGCGTCAGCTTCCGAGTAATCTTGGCCGAGTAAGATGTCGTTTTCGTTACCATCCCAACGTCTCGTCCAGTTTTCATTCGCCCAGCAGAAGCAGTAGGGCATGTCGATATCAGGGTTCGCAAGCAGCATTTGAGCTGGCTTTTCCAATATCATCTGTCCACCGAACCAGTAGTGGTAGAACACTAAACCGGAGACTCCGGCGGTTTTCATGAGTCCCGCTTGGTTCTTGAGCGTCTCGGGAGAGTCTAACAAGTAGTATCCGATATCGGGATGCGGAATGTGTTGCTGATAATGTCCTTCGAATAAAGGATTAGCAGCTCGAACCTTTGTCCATTCGGTAAATCCCTTCCCATGCCACTCGTCATTCTCAGGAGTGGGGTGAAACTGAGGTAAGTAAAACGCTAGAACTTTGATATCTGTGTGAACGATTGCAGGCCTAAAGTCTAGGCGTGACTCATAATCTACATACGTCTTAATTGAGTCACCTCTCATGACTTGCTTAAACTGACCCGAGTCTTCCTCTGCTAATAAGAAAAGCAGCTGATTCAAGGAGCGCCTCAGCGTATTATTGGGAGCGCTATTTTCCGGTGGTAAATCTCCATCCGTCAGTGGGAGGCTTAACAATGACCGCAGCGCGGAAGCTCGGCCCCAAAACATCGAGGCTTCGGGGAAGTAGGTGCTGCCGAGGTCCTTGAGTGCAATTGGCGAGTTCTGTTCAAGCATCCACTTGTGTAGAAGTGGAGAATCTAGTACACCGGTTTGGGTTCGGATGAGTGTATTTTCCGACTGTGCAAATACGAGTTTGGTCGTTGGAGTATTAAGAAGCTCAATAAAATGATTTATCCTTCCGCCCCCACTTCCGGCGGTTCCTAGAAGATCGTCCAGAATGAGATGGCACCCGGAATCAGCATAGGGAGTGTCTCGTGGGGGGGACGTGTAGAAATGACCCACAATATCGTAGTCGGTCAAACTTTTGCCAAACTGGACTATTAGCGGTGCCAAGTCCATGCCAACGAGGGCAACTGACTTTACAGTTATCTTTTGAGCTAAAGGCAGGACACGTGCAAAGTGTTGTTGTAAAGTCCGATGGTCCTCATTCGCCGGGATAGATACGTATAGATCGAATGCACAAGGGATATTTGCTAGGTAAGCAGCCACTTCCTGGATGAAATGCGGATCGTGGAGATATAAGTGGACACCGATCGCGTTGCCGATAATGGGATTCGGTGTCGAGGTGTCTAACTGAGGATCCACATAATATGGCACTACATCAAATTTAAAAGTCGACTCCTCGCCGGCTTCTTCAGGCGGTGGCATTTCGGAATTGGTTTTAATGCGTTCCAAAATACGGAGTCTGCCTCGCACACCTTCAATCCCTTCGGTATGGATAACTTGCCATGCTTTTCTACAGGTATGGGTAAGTCCGCCACCTTTCGCGAAGATCTCCGGGACCAGCTTCCAAACTCGCTTAGCTCGACGATACGCGCGAGCAGCTGCCCGCGCCGGCGCAGTAATTTTCCAGCTCGCTGAACGATAGAGGCCCTCTACTTCGGACTGTAGTTGCTCAGCACGAAGCGCCCAGGCGGCAGCACCTTCTTTCGACGCTGCAACGTCTACTTTATGGCGCACTAGCTCTTTTTCAAGATTCTCTAGATTTTCCCTATGCGATTCAACTTCACGTGAAAGATTCGCCACCTGAAGCCGCAGGGCGTTATTTTCACGCTCGAATCGGGCGCGCTGGACAACAAGATTTTCGGTAACGAGCTGAGTTTGCGTTAGCCAGCTCCAAATTTGTTCGAACTTCCCAGTTCGATCCAGGATGAGCTCTTGGATTTCTGCCTCTCGCTTCGTATATTCCTCTAATCGTTCCCGAGTTACTTTCCAGCCTAGTGATTGCATGGTTGCATGGATGAGCTCGTAGGGCGTCAACGGAGCTAAGCTCTGAGGTTCTCCAAATCGGGAAATGGACGAGGCGAGATTTGCCAACGACCTGAATACGAGGTAGCCAGCGTCGACTGCCTCTTTTGCAATCCACTCCTCATCAATGAATTCGATACTTCCATCGTCCCGCTTGATGATGTTCTGGGGTATCCGATCGAAGTAGACGCCAGGAAAAAGCGTATCGATGCCAATGTCGCTTTTCCCCCCGGCATTAAGCGGGGACCGGGCGACGAGGATTTCGAGATATTTGGCCAGAAAGCTCGCAACCTCTTCAATTGCCCACCCATCTCGAGCAACGATGCGTACAAGGTCGTCGGCTAAGGGCGTGCCCTGAGAATACTCGCATGCGGGCAAGATGTGCATTTGAACCAACGCACTGTCCCGCTCCGCTAAAGCAGAAAGTGGTCTGTAGCGGACAATAATTCTTTGCCCATCGACTTCAAAGAGCGTTTCTTTGCAAAAGTTCGACTTTCGCGAAGTCGTGTAGTGCCATGCTAAGGCGTAATTCGGTGTCGGGGTGCGCTGTTGATCAGAAGCGACAATTAGGAATGAGTTGGCTAGATCCATGCCGAGGCCATTGCGAACGACAGCTGGCCAAGTTAACTCCTGAGAAAAAGTGGTTATAGCGGGAAGTTGCGGATCCCGGCGAACGCTTTGTGCCGCGAAAGCAGCCGCATCAAAACCGTCGGTGTGGAAGGAGGCCTCTGACAGGATAGATGTGGGCAATTTGTAGTCGGGAAAAGGAGCCAGGAAATTAGCTTGTTCAAATCCAGCCTCTTGCAAGAGCATGGTAAGGCTCTGGCGCCCAAATGTCTGTGGCTCGTTATGACGATAACGTCCTTCGAGACCATACATCGCATACCCTAAGTGATCTTCCGGCGCGCCTGCGAAGTACTTCAAGCCAAGTTTGTTTTCAATCGCGAGAAAAAGTCTTCCGCCCGGTTTTAGTAACGACTTTACGCGCAGCAGCATCTGGAATGTCGGGTTATTCCCCGACATAAACAAATTTGAATACTCCAAAACTCCTATTAAGGTAATGGCATCAAATTGTCTGTTCGTTCTGAAATTATTAAAGTTGTCAGCCAAGACGGTTACGTTAGTCAAGTCGCGCGTTCTTTGTCTCGCGATCGAGGCCCTTCGGGGCGAGCCTTCTAACGCTAATACGTTGCCACCACATTCGCCTAAAAAACGCGTAATGGCACCGCACCCCGCACCGATTTCTAAGATGTCTCCTTTGAGAGTGCTCTCGAAGGGCCGGAGTATATTGGCCCGGCTCTTTGACAGGTGGTAAAGAGACGGCCAATCCTTGCATTCGCGCTCAAGTTCATCGGAAAGAGAGCAAATGTCCGTAGCTTGACGAATCGCAGCTTCTATTCTTAGCTCGACTTCATCTCCATCACTGTACGCTATGCCCTTGAAATCCGGCTTCGCCCAAATTCCAAGTTGTTTGTCGAGCACATATCCCGCATCTAAAAGAAATGTACTCATCACACATCACCCTCGATCTTCAACTGCAAATTCAAATCCGCTAATCCAAAAAATTGTTCGTTTGTCATCACTTGAAAATGTATGGCGTCGTATCGCCTATCGTGAGGGATAATGTCGGCGTTGCCTTTGGAGGCTATCCCAAGCGAGATAAAGTAATCACCCGCCGCTAAAGAGCAGTCAAAGCATGCTCTAATTGTCACAGTTTTGCCTTTCGCTCCGAGAACTTGGAATGAGTCAAAGTCTAAGCTTTCGGTATTTGTGCCATAAACAGTGACGCCTTCCTTAGTTTTAATTGTGAACCCGAAAATTGGCCGGATAATATCCGAGTTGAACCTAACGGATACTAGAAGTTCAACTCTGTCCCCACAGTTCAGCGAACTAGGGGATTGTTGGCCCCGCGCGATGAGGCAGTAGTCCAACACAGTCGCTGCACCATCGCCCCAGCGGTACTCATAAGGGTTGTACCCGGGGCGCGTATAAAAGACATCATGAGAGAGGTTGAGCGTGCCGCTGGAAAGTTCGGCATTGGGGCCGTCGTTACTGGAAGGAGCCTTCCCTTGAGCGCGAGCGACAGGTTCTTCTTTTCCGAAAAGTATGTCTAAATAACGATTTACCACCGACCGGGGCTGCCCCTGTTCAACGACTTCCCCTCGCTCCAATAATATGGCATGACTGCAATGATTTACGATTTGGTCGCTCGAATGAGTGACTAATAGTATGCTTGTACCCCGGTTCTTTAACTGCTTAAGGCGCTCGAAGCATTTAGCTTGGAATCTTGCATCGCCTACAGCCAATGCTTCGTCAACAATGAGAATATCAGGGTCAATTTGAGCTTGTACTGCAAACGCCAAGCGCACTAACATCCCGCTGGAGTACACTTTTACGGGCTGATCAATAAACTCCCCAATATCGGCGAACGATAATATGTCGTCTAAACGATTGTTAATTTCGTCCATCGACAGGCCGAGGACTGTAGCGTTCATATATACATTTTCTCGGCCTGTAAAATCAGGATTGAATCCTGTTCCCAGCTCCAAAAGTGCGCCGATTCTTCCGTTCGTCACGACAGTTCCCGCGGACGGATTAAGCGTGCCACAGATGATCTGTAGCAGCGTACTCTTGCCGCTCCCATTTCGGCCAATGATTCCGACCGTCTCGCCCTTCTTTACTTCGAGCGTCACATTTTTTAAAGCCCAAAATTCGCTGTAGAACTGTGCTTCTGACTTACGAAATATGTTTTGGAGCCGGGGCACCAAAAATTGCTTGAGTCGGTCACGGGGTGAGCTATAAATATGAAAGGACTTGCTCAGGGCGTCTACTTTTACTGCTAGGTCAGAGCACATCAGCAAATCCCTTTCTCGTTTTTTGAAACCAAGCGAATCCAACCCACGCGATAATCAAAGTGAGTGCCCAGTAGATAGCAAGCGTAAGGAAGTTAGGTGTTTTCCCCCAGTAAATAATGTCACGCACCTGTTCGATCACTATTGTTAGCGGATTAATATAGAGTAATTTTCGATAGTTTTCTGGCAGGGCAGTAGCCGGATAAAAAATCGGACTCATGAACATCATTACTGCAGTCAAAACACTTACGAATTGCGATACATCACGTAAATATACGCCTAACGATGCGAGCGCCCAGCAAATACCCATTACGAACAACGCGAACGGTACTACAATAAAAGGAAGGTAAATTGCAGTGAATTGAGGCGTACCAATGAGAGCGGCATAGGCAAGAAACCAAACTGCGAGGCTAATTAATGCGTGATACAACGACGAGAAGAACGTGACGACCGGTAGAATCTCTAGTGGGTACACGACCCTTTTCACATAATTCGGATTACTGAGGATCAAATTGGGTGCGCGATTAACGCAATCTGCGAAAAGATTATAAACAATGAGTCCAGCGAAAAGCACGAGTGCGAATTCGGCTTTCGATTCGCTGCCGCCGCCCCAACGCGCTTTAAATACTTCGCTAAATACAAAGGTGTAGACCGCGAGCATTAACAACGGATTGAAGAATGACCACATCAATCCAAAGAACGATCCCCGGTAACGGCCAATTACTTCCCGCTTGGCTGAAGTTCGAATCAACGTCCAGTTTCGTTTCAAAGTGCGGAACATCTCGCCTATGCTAGCCTCGAATCTGAGCATCAGAAGGGAACTCCGTAGGGGGTGCACAGGAGTGAAATAGTTAAGAATGTTTTGTTGGTACTCACGTTAAGGCCCAGGGTGTTGCGTCGCCGCGACCTCACCACGTTCGGAGACGTGACGTTCGCGCTTGGAGTGGAGGTGAGTGGCTATCGCTTGACTTAAATAATTCAAGTTGGGGCAGCCTGCGTCATTTTATCGGTTTTCTAGACTTTCGTTCTTCGACAGCCAGAATCCGCGATGCATGCTGAGTCTCTGTTTGATGCATTTAGGCAGTATCGCGTCGCATTTGCCGAGTTTATAACCGAGCAGTTTGAGAATGTTATGGGCTAGCGAAACTGGCCAACAATGTATGCCTGAGAGGCCTAAAAAAGACAATTCCGATTTTACATACCTCAGACCCTCCCCGCCCGCTCCACCGAAGTGTTGCTGAATCCAAAATTCTCTGGCATGGAAGACCCCTATGTCGAAGTACCGCCGAAACTGCTCAACCGCCGTGTAGTTATGGGAATGCCGGCACTCTGCTTCGGCGACATAAGCTACCTTCCAACCCTTCAATAACATTCGGGCTGCTACATACATGTCCTCCGATAAGATCACATGCGTAGGGAAGCCCCCCGACTCCCTAAGCGCGGTGGCGCGGTATGCTGCAAATGAGTTAGACATAAAGGCCGTCTTCACGCCCAGTCGTCGCGGATCGTAGCGAGTCACGCTGCTCGAAGCGGGGTAGTTGAAGTGTCGAGCGTGTTGGGCGAGCGGGTTAGCGTCATGATGTGGTAATTGTCTTCCACAGGCGGCGCCTATTTCGGGGTCATTTTGCATCGGCTGGATCAACAGCTCTAACGACCGCGGATGGGTCAGGTAGGCGTCCTGTGTAAGAAAAACATAAGTTTTATAACCCGGAGCTCCATGAATCATCTTTTGACGCGTGCCACCGTGATTAAATTCTTCTGTTGGGATACTAACAAACCTATCAGCGTGCTCACTCCCCAGTTCCGCGGTTCCATCGGTCGAGCCCGAGTCGACTATATGAAGGTGGAAAGGAAGGGTTTGCGAATGCAACGACTCTATTAGGCGACGCAAGTCGTTTACACCGTTATAAGTAGGAATAATGACTAGCGTGTCTACGGGGGCGCTCATGGCTTCCTATCCGGATTCCGGCAGTTAGGCGAGGGGAACAATTACAATTACGACAATCCGACAACCGCAGCCCATAGATGAAATCTCGTCACTCTTATCCTGTAATGGCCGAACGATACCCTGTAGGTTTCTTCGCCGGTGTTACTGAGTTCATTTTAATCGTTACTGGCAGCTACGTAGCTCATTACCTGCGATTTGGCGATTGGCACATGACGGACTTTTATTTAGTGGGGACATTTATACTCGGCCTAATTGTCGTTGGTTGCCAGGTAATGGTGGGCGGTTATCTGTCATGGCGCGGCCGACATTTTTTCCGCCAGTTGGGCAGAGTGTACTCGGCATGGCTGCTGGCTTTAGGCATCATCGCGGGAGCTGCAGTGCTGCTAAAAGTATCTGCTGACTATTCTCGTATCTGGTTTCTGACGACCGTATGCGTCGCGGTAGCCTTGGTTACCGGTTTTAGACTGCTAATTTATTTGCTGCTTCGCTATTCACGTAGCAAGGGCCGGAATCTTAAACGAGTTGTGGTGGTTGAATCAGAAGACGGAGCATCGCAGTTGCGTAGTCGCCTAGACATCTTGCCAGAACACGGTTATCAGGCGGTGCACTTTATAACTCTAAAGTCCGGTGCCAATTGGATTCGGGAGCTAGAAGACACTTTGGAGAGCAATGGCGCCCATGAACTATGGCTGTGTTTGCCGTTGGAACAAGGGCGGGCCATAAAGACGGTTTTGAGGGCGATGCGGCATTTAATGGTGGACATAAGGTATTTCCCCGACCTAGGTGATTTGCCGCTTTTGAACCATCGCGTTAGTGAGGTTGCGGGACTTTATACGCTAGACCTCAGCTTTAGCCCTATGCAGGGGCCTGCGCGCATTGTCAAGCGCTTCGAGGATTTAACTCTAGGAGTATTGATTTCTGTCCTTGTGTTGCCATTGTGCTTGATAATTGCCATAGCGATTAAATGTACGTCATCCGGGCCCGTAATATTTAAGCAATACCGTACCGGCATAAGTGGACGGCGCTTCAAAGTGTATAAGTTCCGCTCTATGGAGGTGCACGAGGAAAGCTCGGGTCAAGTTACACAGGCTCGCCCAGGTGACCCTCGTATTACTCGGCTAGGTGCATTCCTACGCCGAACGAGTCTGGATGAATTGCCCCAGTTCTTTAACGTGTTGCAGGGGCGAATGTCTATCGTCGGCCCCCGTCCACACGCGCTGGCGCACAACGACTTCTATAAAAACGAAGTTGAGTCCTATATGCAGCGTCATAAGGTAAAGCCTGGTATAACGGGCTGGGCACAGGTCAACGGGTATCGCGGGTCGACTGACACGCTTGAGAAAATGGAGAAGCGGGTTGAACATGACCTTTGGTATATAGACAATTGGTCGTTAGGGCTTGATCTGAAGATCATAGCGAAGACGGTTGTCAAAGGCTTTTTTAACGGGGAGCCTTAGGCGGTTCATCCTTAAGGCACTTCCGCGGAGTAACGAACAAGGGAAGGGCCAGTGCAAGCCGGTGCAGGCCTCCGCTTGTTGATATGTCGTTCGGCGGGCGGTTCGACATCAGCATAGTCGCGCGGTTCAGGGTGCTTTATCACGCCCGGGCGGCGCTGCTCATTACGTAGTTCTGGCGGCAAAGAAGCAAAGAACGAATCAAATTTAATCTGCCAGGGCCTCTCAAACGCGGTCCCATCGTCAACCATCGTGCCAAGACGTGCTTCACGTCTGAGGCTCCTACCGACCGATCCTAAACACCTGTATCGGCAACGACAGACGCTGATCTCGGGAAATCCCCAATAAAAACCTCGTAGAAATAGCTTTGAAACAAAGGTATTATTAATTCATTTCTAGCAACACTAATCGTATGAATACTTCCGACTTCAATCCGTCGTTACCCGTCAAGGGCGAGCAACAACGTCTTCGCTTGGTCAACGCGCTTTTACCTTTCTTGGCCGTGCATACCTCAATTCGTGATGGGTATGCGGCAATGGTGGGAATCAGCGGGCCGCAGTACAGCATCTTGCTGTACATCAAGCACTTTTCTGACGAAGGTGCGCCTCGCGTAAAGGATGTGGCTGAACACCTTCACCTGAGCGGTTCCTATATCACGGCCGAAGTTGGGGTGTTGGAACGCAAAGGGTTGTTGGTAAAGACCAAAGACGAGAAAGATCAGCGGGTAGTGCGGCTTGCATTGACGGATCGCTCGAAGAAGATGTTGGACGACATTCAGGGTGTCCGTTCGCAGGTGAACAACGTGCAGTTTGGTGTGTTGTCGCCGGAGGAACTGGAGACGCTAGCGCCGATTATCGAGCGCTTGATTGTCAGCAGTCGCGAAGCACTGACCTTGCAGCGCTACCTGGCCACTACCCGCAAGACGAAGCCGCATAGCAAATAGCAACGTCGACGAACAGGACAATGGATATGAGCTTTACGCCCAGAGAGTTCCGGAATGCCTTGGGTCTGTTTCCAACAGGTGTGGCGGTTGTAACCGCTCTGAACGGTGATGGAGCCAAGGTGGGCATTACCGTGAACTCGTTTACCTCTGTGTCACTTGAGCCGCCTTTGGTCTCGGTGAATCTCTCTAAGCATATCGCGAGCTACGCCGATCTTCTCAGCGCCAAGTATTTCACCATAAATGTCCTGAAGAAAAGTCAGCACCAGCTGTCTAGCCAATTCGCACGTGCACACACCGATAAGTGGGCGGATGTCGATTTTTATCTGAACGAATACCAGGCGCCAGTTCTGCAGCACATGCTGGCCACGTTCGAATGCGAACACTACTCCACCGTCGACGCCGGCGATCACGCAATCTTATTGGGCCGAGTGCTCAATTTCGATGCCGAGCCGGAATCGAACCCCTTGCTCTTTTATCGGGGGGCGTACCACGAGTTGTCTGGCAACGACCCTTCCCGTAAATGCATGAATTCCTGCGCGTCGTAACCTACAAGAGAGAAGTCAACCGATGAGAATCGCTCGTTACACCAACCCGGACACAAGCTCGTCTGAAATAGCGTTTGTCTGCCATGGCAAACTGTATGACCTGGCAGAGGTAGAGCGTGCGCTGTCTGGCCAAACCTTCGACATCAAGGATATCGACAACCATTGGGAGGCGCTAGTAGCGCATATTTTCACGGACCTTGAGCGTTACGAGGGGTATTACAAAAAGGTCGTTGGCAAAGACGCGGCGTTATCCGACATTGCCGCACGCGATGCATCAAGCGTCAGTTACGAGCCGCCCATTTCTTATCAGAACAAGTTGTTGTGCGTAGGAAAGAATTACGCCACTCACCTGGAAGAGCTAAAGCGTACCAACCTGATTAAAGAATTGCCCACCGAACCAACCGGTTTCGTCAAGATCAACGACAGTTTGGTCGGACACGGCGCGCAGATAAGTAAGCCACCGAGTGTTTCTCAGCTGGATTATGAACCCGAGCTTGTTTTTGTGCTGGGCAAGGGGGGCATGAACATCTCGGAAGAGAATGCGCTTGACCACGTGCTGGGCATTACCTTGCTGAACGACCTGACGTGTCGTCAAACGCAACTCAAAGAGGTACAGAGCGGCACGCGCTTCTGGACCGCCAAGAACGCCCCGGGCTTTGGACCGTTAGGCCCGTGCATCGTCAGCATGGCCGAAATCAAAGATCCATACGACTTATGGGTCAGCTGCAGCGTTAATGGTGAAGAAAGAATGCGCGTGAATACCCGCGAACAAATCTGGAAGATCACCAAAATTTTGGCGCATTTCTCGCGTCTGGTGTACCTGCGCCCTGGCGATATGTTCTCGACCGGTGCGCCGGGGGGTGTGGCGGTTGGTCAACCCAATTCGGAAGCCCTGTTCCTCAAGCCGGGGGACACGGTCACCTGCAGTATCGACGAGCTGGAGCTCGATCTCGTCAACCACATTCGTTAAACAATCGAACCCAACACAGGAGGTTGCATGTCCACCATTACTCGCGGAAACCCGAAGAGCCTGAAGAACGTCCGAAGCAATATCTACAACCACTTCATTCGTATCGACAATCCGAAGTCGCTCATTTTCTTATCCGGGCAGTTGTCGCGGGACGAGAACGGCCAGTTGGTGGGTGCCGGCGACATGGAAGAGCAAACGCGCCAGTGCATCCGCAATATGGAAACAGTCCTTGCTGAAGCTGGTGCCACGCTTAAGGACATTGTTTCGTTAGTGGTCTACACATCTGACATGCGGGAATTCAAGAAGATCGTGTCGGCGCGTATGGAGTTCTTTAAAGAAGATCTGCCGACGAGCACTATCGTGGAAGTGAACCATTTTGCCGATCCTGGGTTGATGATCGAGTTCCAGGCTATCGCGGCCTTGTAAGTGATTGGTCGCGGGCATATATCGCATTCTTAAAAAGAAGAAGTTTTGGGAGCACGGAGTTGAGAACAGGAAAGCAATATTTAGAGAAAATCGCCAAGCGTAAGGCCAATATATATATTGGATCTGAGCGTGTTGAGGACGTCACGCAGCATCCGGCCTATAAAAAGGCTGCACAGGTTGTAGCCAAAATGTACGACGAGGTGTCAAAGCCAGAGAACAAAGGAGTGCTGACATTTCATGACGCCGAAGACGGTCGCGATTACAACGCGATGTGGCTCAAGCCGCGGTCGGCAGAGGACATTGAAAGACGCAATGCATTGCACCGGAACTGGGCGCGCTGTTCGTTTGGATTGTTTGGGCGCTCGCCGGATCACGTTGCGGGCTGGATAACCGGCATGGCCTGCATGCCCAGTGTATTTGAACGACTAGGCCAAAGGTATGTCGAGAACATCGAAAAATACTACCGCTATGCCCGCGAGAACGACCTGTACATTGCCTATGCGGTGGTAACTCCGGCGGGCGCAAAAAGCTCGGACCCCACCAAGGTGACCACGGACAAGTCCGCGCCGAGCTCGGCATGGGCGCAGAACGCCGCGCTACGCGTTGTTGGCGAGACCGACGAAGGTGTGATTATTTCAGGCTTCAAGATTTTGGCAACTGGCGCCATACTGGCCGACGAAATCCTGTTTGGGAATTACCAGCCGCTTGCGAAAGGCCAAGAAGCGTTTGCGGTGGCGTGCGCGGTACCAGTCGATACAAAGGGGCTTACGCTGATTTCGCGCGGTGCTTTCGAGCGCTCAGGTCAGGACGAAATCGACAACCCGCTGGCGGTTAATTTTGACGAAACCGATGCCGTGGTTTATTGCGACAACGTGCTTGTGCCCTGGGATCGTGTGTTTGCGCATAACCACACCGACGCGGCGAAAGCCATCTTTAATGACACGCCGGCTCATGTGCTGGGCAATGTCCAAGCGCACATTCGTCACCTTGAAAAGCTTCGCTTGTTACTGGGCGTAATCGAGCGCGTGCTGTCGACCAACCAGATCATCGATATTCCAGCTGTTCGCGACATGCTGGGATTGCTTGCGACACGGGTTGCGATGGTGGACGCCATGGTTCTCGCTGAAACTACGAATCTGGAGCAATGGCAGGGCGGCTACGTGGCACAAGACCGACAAGCCTTGTATGCCACCATGGCCTACACCATGGAGTACTACCCAGAATTCATCAATCACTGCCGGCAGCTCATGGGAAGCCATTACTTCCAGTTGCCTGCCAATTCTGGCTTCCTAGATAACCCGGTCACTAAAGACATCTACATGAAATTCTCGATGTCCGAGAACATCGAGGAGAGCATGGAGAAGTACAAGCTGATGCGCCTTGCCTGGGATTTGATCGGATCCGAATTTGCAAGCCGGCACACGCAGTACGAGATGTTCTACAACGGACCGCGTCACGTGTGTCGTGCTCGCGCACTGGGCAACTTCCGCTGGGAGGAGGTTCGCTCAGAGGTAGATCGTTTGCTGGAAAGCATCCCAGCGTAACTGGGGGCCGCGGTTGGCGCGGCCATGTTGCACGCTGTTTTTACAGCGCTATCTATCACTGGGGTACTTGTTATGTTGTTTACCAGTAATAACGAGCCGGTCAAACAGACAGTAGTTATCAAAAATATAGGCACCTTGCTCACCGGCGACATCGAGAACCCTATCTCCGATGCGGATACCGTGCTCGTCAAAGACGGGCGTATTGTAGCGGTCGGAAAGGAAAAAGAGGTCGATCTCGATGGCGCGGATTTCGTCATCGATTGCAATGGAACGACTTTGGCGCCAGGGTTGATCGACTCTCACGTGCATCCGGTGGCAGGCGATTTTACGCCCAGGCAGAACCAGATTGGTTGGATTGATTCCTGTCTCAATGGTGGCGTAACCACCATGATATCTGCGGGCGAGCTGCACTACCCGGGCCGGCCGACGGATATCGAGGGTGTGAAGGCTTTGGCCATAACGTCACAACGAGGCTTTAAGAACTTTCGTCCAAGCGGCGTCAAAGTTCACGCTGGGGCACCTATCGTCGAAAAAGGCATGGTCGAGGATGATTTCCGCGATATGGCTCGCGCAGGCGTCACCATGATCGGCGAAATCGGCTTGGGGTCGGTGAAGGCGGGCTATGAAGCACGACAAATGGTCGAATGGTGCAGGAAATACGGCATTCAGACCACTATCCATACGGGCGGAGAATCCATCCCGGGATCGGGTCTGATCGACAAGGACGTCGTACTAGAGGCCGATGCTGATGTCATTGGGCATATCAATGGCGGTCACACATCTTTGCCGTACAAGCAGGTGTGCGAGCTTTGTGAGCGCAGCGATAAAGCAATGGAGATTGTGCATAACGGCAACGAGCGAATTGCCATTCTCACGGCGCGTCATGCTCATGAGCTCAGGTGTATGCATCGTGTGATATTGGGTACCGACGCCCCGACGGGCTCGGGAGCGCAGCCCCTGGGTATTTTGCGCACGATTTCCTTGCTGGCAAGTCTGGCAGACATCCCACCTGAAGTCGTTTTCTGCTTTGCCACCGGGAATACAGCGCGCGTTCGCGAACTTGACTGCGGATTGATCGAGCCCGGACGCGTGGCCGATTTCGTGTTCATGGACAGGCCCATGAATGGAGAGGGCCAGACGCTTTTGGAAAGCGTGCGGCTAGGAGACTTGCCTGGTATCAGCATGGTGATGATCGATGGATCAATCAAGTGCCTGCGAAGTCGGTTGACTCCGCCGGCCGCGATTATGCCAACGATAGTTAAACAACCTGTACAAACGATCGAGCTGGTTTGAATCTAATTTCGATTCGCGTCGGGGCCCGCGGTTAGCAACAAAAAAAGATACGGCCCCAAGGTGAAAAAGTTGTTCTGCATCACGTAGTGACAGCACCTCGGTTCTCAAGGGCAGAGGTTGCAGGTGTAACTAATTTCCTCGGAGGCAATAATGAGTAACTTTAATATTGGCAGGCGAAACGTCATCAAAACCATTGCCGCTGGCACTTCTGCGCTCGCGTTCCCAAGCATAGTTCGGTCGCAGGAGCTGCAACTTCGCGCCGTAAGTGCATGGACCCAGGGCACGGCATTCTCACGCGAATTTGAGCGCTTCGTTGAACGCGTGAATGAAACCGGCAAAGGAGTCATTCAAATAAATTATCTGGGCGGCGGGGCTCAAATAATGAACGTGTTTGACATGGGGCAGGCGATCAAGAATGGAGTGTTCGATATCTTGAACACCAATTCTGGGTATTACAGCAACCTTATGCCGGAATCAGCGTCGATCAAGCTCCAGCGCGTAACCTTCGACGAGCTTAAGAAAAACGGCGGCTACGACTTCATGAACCAAATCATGAATGCCAAGATGAACTCCCATTGGCTGGGGCGTGGCAAAGGCACCATTCCGTTTCATATTTATTTCAACAAGAACGTCGAAAACTTTAATAAGCCAGACCTCACTGGACTGCGCTTGCGTATCTCGCCTAACTACCGAGCATTTTTTTCGGCGTTGGGCGCAACATTGGTGCAAACGCAAGGGTCCGAGATCTACACCGCTATGGAACGGGGTGTGGTCGATGGTTTTGGCTGGCCCATCCAAGGTGTTGACGAACTGGGCCTGTTTCCAGTGACTAAAAAGAGGGTGGATCCTGGCTTCTACACGGCACCCAACGAGATCCTTGTCAACTTGAATCGTTGGAAGAGCTTGTCGAACGAGCAGCGAGCTGTTTTGCAGGAGGCGGCCGACTGGGTTGAAACTTGGCTCGATGCGACCGAGGCAAAGACCAACGAGGCAGCAAAAGCGAAGCAGACAGAAGCAGGTATTCAGGCCATTCAGTTGAACGAAGCCGATTCGAAAATTTTCCTGGATACGGCATACGCGAGCGGTTGGGCAGAAATCGAGAAAATGGCTCCGCAGAATGCGGCCAAGCTTCGCGAGCTAATGAGCTAAACGACGCACAAATACATAGTGCTGCAGACCTCGAGTACGTCGCAAGGCTATCTGTATGGTGCCTTGCGGCCTACCGGTCAGCTATCTGTTGGGTGTAGCCATTAGGGGCATCAGTGATGCGAGCCATTGTAAAAATATACGATTCTGTTCTTGATTTTCTGGGGCTGTTTGCCGGCTTCCTTATGTTCGCCATTGCGTGTTTGATAGCGTTCGACCTGATCCGTCGAAACATGTTCCACCAGTCTCTGTCCTGGGTGATGGAGGTTACCGAGTATCTTTTCTATATGTCGGTAATGGCTGCCGTTCCATGGGCATTGCGTGAAGGCGCCCATGTAAAGATGGACGCGTTCGTTCGCTTGCTTTCCGCTCGCCACGCTGTGGTGGTTTCGAAGTTCGTAGATCTTCTGGGAGTTGCGACTACCATTATCATCGCCATCGCCGGTATCGCTGACGCCTGGGCGTCGTATCAGGCCGGAAATATCGTGTTCAAGAGCGTCGTTTTTCCTGAGTGGTGGGTGTTGTCCATCGCGCCTGCCGTCATGGTGCTTTTGGCTATTCAATTTTGGCGTCAGTTTCTGTCTTGCCATCCGCCTCAAGACAACGCTGCGGCTTTGGGTGGGGAATGACGATGGATTGGGTGATTTATCTCGCTTTGTTGTTGGGTGGCTTGCTCTTTTTCATGGTCTTGGCAGCGCCGGTTGCCATGGCCCTGTACATGATCAACCTTATAGGTGCCTACCTGTTCCTGGGCGGCACCAGCGGAGTCGTACAGCTTTCCCATAACTTGGTAACGGGTGTAGGAAGTTTTGCCTTGATTCCCATACCCCTATTTGTACTTATGGGCGAAGTCTTGTTTCATACCGGGTTGGCGCAGCAGGTTGTCCAGGTGATCGAGCGCCTCATCCACCGTATTCCGGGCCGCTTGAACATAGTGGCCATTGTGGGCGGATCGATGTTCGCCACGCTTTCAGGTTCGACGGTAGCAAACACTGCGATGCTCGGGAGCACGCTGTTACCTGAAATGCGTCGTCGCGGCTACCGCGAGTCGTTCGCGATGGGACCGATCATAGGTGTGGGCGGCATCGCGATGCTGATTCCCCCATCGACCCTCGCGGTTGTGCTGGGCAGCCTTGGTGGAATTTCGATCGGCGCCCTGCTCGTTGGTGGGATTATTCCGGGATTGCTGTTAGCAGCGGCATATCTTGGCTATGTGATTTTCCGAGGAATAGTCGACCCGTCTATTGCTCCTTCTACCGCCGAGGATGTGTCGACAGAGAGCCTGCTCAGCCGGCTGCTAGACCTTGTAATCAAAGTAATGCCTTTATTTGGCATTTTCTTTTGTGTGGTGGGTGGAATCATATTCGGCTGGGCGACCCCGACCGAATCTGCTGCACTTGGCGCAATCGCGTCCTTGGTGGCTGCAATCTGCTACCGGTGCCTAACGTTCAAGATATTTGTAAAGTGTCTGCTAGAAACAGCGAAGCTCAGCGCGATGATTATGTTTATCGTGTCGGCATCCATGACCTTCTCGCAGATCCTGTCCATTTCAGGAGCGGGTGGCGGTTTGATGCAGTACATGGTATCGCTGGAGCTATCTCGTATCGAGATGATGTTCCTTTTCGCGATCATTTTGCTGTTGCTCGGCTGTGTCATGGAGCAAATCAGCATGATGTTGCTGACCGTGCCCTTCTTCGTGCCGCTTGCCATGGGAGTGGGCCAGGATCCCATTGCATTGGGAATCATGATGTTGGTAGCGATTGAAGTAGGGTTGATGTCGCCCCCATTTGGCCTGTTGGTCTACGTGATGAAAGGGGTGGCCCCAGACGTACCATTGATGACGATATTCAAGTCAGTTATGCCTTACATGTTGATGTCGATCGGCCTGGTAGTACTGATTATCTTTGTGCCAGAAGTGGCTTCTTGGTTGCCCTCTATTTCAGCGAATTAGCGGGCTATAAACTCAGGGAGCTATGTAGTGGTGTGACGCCGGCGTTACCAGATTCCTGAAAGATGCTTTGATGCTCAGTTACGACCCTCCAGTCGTGGCTGGGCATTCTTTCTGTCAGTTGAGTGGGTGGAAAATCTTCGTTCATCGCAATACTAGGTGCCCTCGGCTAAAGAAGAAGGCGACAAGCCTCGACAATCAACGGAGGGACAGACTATAGCTTGGAAGCCGAGCTAGGCCTTCGCTATAGCGTGACACAATGGATGTCGCTGTATGCGAAGGCAGGGTGGGACCGAATAACCATGCGGGGTCACAAGCCCGCGAATGAAAGAAAGTATTCGGTGGGGCTGGGGGTACATTGGTAAATAACTCTCGCCACGCCTACCCCGGCAACGGCATATCCAAAAACGAATCAAATATCGTCTGCCTTAGCCACACATGTCCCGGCTCATGATGGAACCGCTCGTGCCAGTACTGGTTCACGTCGTACGAAGGGAGTGTGAACGGCAGCGCCAGCACCTTCACCGATCCATCCAAGGCCAGCATTCTGCTCACACGACTGGGCAGGATGGCCAGCAGGTCGGTCGAGGTAATCATCTTCTCCATGCCCAACAGCGAGGGCACCCTCACCTTTACGTTTCGCTTGATGCCCATTTCTTCCAACACTTTGTCGAGTCGGGCATGCACGGTTGCGGGCGCGTCCAGCGAAACAAAGGCTTCGCTCAGAACCTGCTTCATCGATAATTTGTGCCGAAGGCGGGGATGGTCGCTGCGGGCGACGCAGGCGTAGTGTTCGGTAAGCAGACGCTGCTGGTAGAAGCCGGAATGCAGCTCGGTGGCGTAGCCAATCGCCAGGTCCACATCGCCAGTTTCCAGTTGCTTGCCGGTGGCAGGGCCCAGGTCGAGGCACTCTATTCGCAAGCCGGGCGCCCGGCGATCCAGCAAGGCGACCAGTTCTGGCAGCAGGGCATGCTGCGAAACATGGGCCAGCGCCAGCCGGAAGACGCGTGTGGAGTTCTGAGGGTCGAAACTGTCTTGAACGCCCTCGGGGCTTAGCAGTGCCAAAGCCTGTTCAATTCGAGGCAAGAGACTTTCCAGCCGGGGGGTGGGCATCATGCCCTCGGAGGTGCGCACAAACAGGGGGTCCGCAAAATGTTTGCGCATCTGGTTGAGCCGTATGCTTATCGAGGGCTGACTTAGCCCTATATTCTCGACCGAGCGAGTAATGCTTCGGGTGCGATACACGTCTTTAAGAATTAGAAGGTCGGCGAGGTCGGGGGTAGCCATGGCGCGGAATGCGTGACCCTTTTATTGGTATAGACAATACCGATTATAGGCACAGCTTTATTGATCGAATAGTAAGCTTGATCAAAACTATGCGTGCTATTCAAAGGAGTCGTAATGAAGCTGTGTCGATTCAACTCGAACCAACTGGGTGTTGTTGAGGGTGACGAGATCCTGGATGTCAGCCGGGCGCTCGATGTGATTCCCGCAGTCCGGTACCCGCTGCCAGTCAGCGACCCTCTCATCCTTCACTTTGTCGAGGTTCGGGCGCGCATCGACGAGCTGCTGCCGTCGGCCCCACGACTGCCTCTGGCTGAGGCGACGCTTTTGAGTCCGGTGGCCAGCCCCGGTAAGCTCGTGGCGGCGCCGGTAAATTACCGCAAGCATCTGGAAGAAGCGCGCGCGGACGCGCAGATTCACCACAATAACCAGTTGGCTGAAATTCAGCGGGTAGGCCTGTTCTTGAAGGCGAACAGCTCTCTGGTCGGAGCTGGACATGGCGTGGACCTGCGGCATGGGGACAGGCGCAACGATCATGAAATTGAACTTGTGGTGGTAATTGGCAAGACAGGGTCGCGCATCGCCCGCGAAGATGCCTGGAACCACATTGCGGGCTACTGCATCGGGCTGGATATGACGGCCCGCGGCCCCGAAGAGCGCAGCCTGCGTAAATCCAGCGATTCGTATAGCGTTCTGGGCCCTTGGTTGGTTACGACAGACGAACTCCCCGATCCGACGCAGCTTGATTTTTGGCTGACCGTTAACGGGGAAACCCGCCAGCGCGCCAACACGCGAGACTTGATACTTGGCATTCCTGAACTCATTGAGTTTGCGTCGTCTTTCTACACGCTGCATGCGGGCGATGTTTTATTCACGGGTACCCCCGAAGGGGTTGGGCCGGTGCAACCGGGTGACGTCATCGAAGCCTATATCGAAGGCATTGGCACGATGCAGGTGGACGTGCGCGCGGGGTAAACCCGCTCGCCTGGCCCAGACGAGCGACGCCTAGTAGCGGAAATGCGCGGGGCGACGCTCTCAGCAGCGTCTTTTGCGGAGTCAGGATGGAAACGATTGACCAAATTCAAGAGCAGCGCCAACAGTTTTACGACAAGATCAATCCGGCAAACCTCACCCCGTTGTGGGAGGTTCTGCACGACGTGATCACGAAGGAACCCAAGACGCCTTGCCTGCCTTATTTGTGGAAGTGGTCTCAGTTAAGGCAATGGCTGCTGGAAGCGGGCGGGATTATTTCTGCGCAAGAGGCCGAGCGTCGGGTGTTGGTACTCGAGAACCCCGGTCTGCGCGGTCAAACCCGCATTACTCACAGCCTGTATGCGGGAATGCAGCTGATCTTGCCTGGCGAAGTGGCGCCTGCTCATCGTCATACGCAGTCTGCCTTGCGCTTCATCATGCAGGGGCAGGGAGCCTACACCGCGGTGGATGGAGAGAAGGTCACGATGGGGGTCGGCGATTTTGTGATCACGCCTTCGTGGACGTTTCATGATCACGGAAATACATCTTCGGAGCCCATGATTTGGCTCGACGGCCTCGATGTGCCAATCGTCGAACTGCTTGATGCGCAGTTCATGGAAGGGGGGCAAGAGCTCTCGCAACAGACGCATACTGACGCTGCGGTGAACTTTGCCCAGTTCGGCAATACGATGAAGCCGGTCAATTACCAGCCGAAATCACAGACATCGCCGATGTTCTGGTACCCCTACGAGCGCACCCGCGAGGCGCTCGAAGAGTTGAAGCAACACGGCGAGCTCCACCCCTGCTGGGGACACAAGCTGCAGTACACCAACCCCGCGACTGGCGGGTGGGCAATGCCTTCGATTGCGACCTTTATGCAGTTGTTGCCTGGTGGCTTTGAAGGGCGGCGCTATCGTTCTACCGACTCGACGGTGTACGCGGTGGTTGAAGGAGCAGGGCGTTGTCGCGTTGGCGACATGGTGCTTGAATTTGGCCCGAAGGACGTATTTGTATGCCCTTCGTGGATGCCTTATCGGCTGGAAGCCGACAGCGACACGGTGCTGTTCAGCTACTCGGACAGGCCGGTGCAGCAGGCTTTGGATTTGTGGAGAGAATCAGTAGGCTAATGCTGGGCACGCCGGGCGGTAAGCCGGGGCTCGACAACGCGGTTTTGCAATGTTTTGAAAGTCGAACATACGACTAACACCAACGGAGACGACACATGAAGTTCATCAAGAAAGTGGGAGCGGCAGTCGCCTTATCCCTTTGTGCTGCGGCAGCTCAGGCACAAGAGCCGGTCAGAATTGGATTTATCGGCACCTTGTCTACGCCTGCGGGCTATATTGGCGAAGACGAGCGCGACGCGTTCTTGCTGGCCATCAAGCAGGGCGGTGGCAAGCTTGGCGGTGTACCGGTTGAGCTGGTGGTGGAAGATGACGGCATCAAGCCGGCAACCGGAAAGCAGTCTGCCGAGAAAATGCTTCAGGACGGCATACGCATCTTTACCGGCATCAACTTTTCGAACGTTCTGATGGCGGTTGTGCCCAGCGTGGTGAAGGAGGGCGGGTTTTATATCAGCTTGAACCCGGGGCCTTCGGTGTATGCGGGAAAGGACTGCAACAAGAACTTCTTCGCCGCGGCTTTCCAGAACGATTCGCATAGCGACACAGCCGGCATGGCGGCTAACGAGGTCGGCATCAAGAAGGCCGTTCTGGTTAGCGCAAACTATCAGGCGGGCCGCGATTCTTTGAATGGCTTCAAGCGCGAATTCAAAGGCGAGGTGCTGGCCGAGATCTATACCAAGCTCGATCAGTCTGATTTTTCGGTCGAGCTGGCGCGGATTCGATCCTTGCAACCCGATGGCGTGTTCCAGTTCTTGCCGGGTGGGGCGGGCATCAACTTCTCCAAGCAGTTTGCCAGCTCGAACCTGGGCAAAGACATCAAGATGGTGGCTACTTTGGCGCTGGACGACCGCACGCTTACGGCAATTGGCGACGCAGCCGATGGCTACTATTTGAGTTCGCTATGGACCATCAACGACGACAACCCGGCCAGCAAGGCCTTTGTGGAAGCGTTTCAAAAAGAATACAAGCGTAGGCCTACCTCATACGCGGCAACCGCCTACGACACGGCACTGTTGATCGGCTCGGCGCTTAAGGCTGCCGGTGGCGACGTGGTGGCCAACGCGGATGCGTTCCGCGATGCCCTGCGCAAAGCCGACTTCGAAAGTGTGCGCGGCAAGATTCGATTTGATAAGAATCAGTTCCCGATTCAGGACTGGAAGCTTGTTCAGATCGCCCGTAACGACGCCGGCAAGCTGGACTTCATTCCGCTCAAGACCTTGGTCGAGGACCACGGGGACGTCTACGCGGCCGACTGCAAAATGGATTGATTCGGGTAATTGCCTGGCCATGCACAGCGGCACGCCATGATCGACGGCGGGCCGCGCACGCATGTACGCAACTTTTTCCGTAGGTCAGCGTTTTGCTGGCATGAATCGTGCTGGCCGTACTCCTGCACAACAATAAGGCGGCGACGCACGTGGCCTAGTCCAGGCTGGCATGCCTCGTCGCCTATCTCAGGAGAAAAAGATGGCGTCCACGAATCGGCAACCCCTGCATAGGGTCGGAAGCAAAGTTACGCATACAACACGCAGAAGGGTGGCCCGAAACCTTGCTGCCGCCCTGATGTTGTTTACCGGAATGAGCCTGGCACCTTTCGCGCTTGCGCAATTGCCTCAAGCCGAAACAGTTCAGGGAATAAAGTACGTCACTGGCGGCTTTGGGTCCGAAGAAGCTGCTGCATTCAAGGCAGGCAAGGTCCAATACCCGGTGTCGCTCACCTTCGCAGCCACCGACGAGGACGGCACGACGCCTTATGTCGCAGACGTTTCGGTGGAGTTTGTCGATGAGCAGGGCAAAGCGGTACTGTCGTTGCCGTCAGTCGGTCCCTACCTGTTGGTCGATCTTCCGGCCGGTAGTTACACCGTACGCGCAAGCTACGAGGGTAGGGAGCAAACGCAAACTATAAAGGTTGGTGGGGTTGGCAGCGTAGACGTACGCATCGCCTGGAAGCGCTCAGGTTCCGGTCCGGATTAACAAAACACCTTACATAAAATTTTAGGAAATTTGTCTAAATGTGACATAGAGCCTATACTTGCCCGCACGTGGGCATATTGATCTCACGTGGAAAGTACTTTGCAACAGTGGTCCTGGTTTTGCCCGGACCATTTTTTTATGTCGTTCGTGTGGCTTTGGCGTCTGTATTTCAAGGAGAGATATGCATGGCTAGGCAGTTTACGAAGCGTCATCAAGAAACGTTGTTAAGGGCAGGGCGATTGCGATGGGCGGTGTGTGCAACGGGATTTGCATTGGTAACGGGGGCGCAGGCAGAGTCTGCGCCCTTTGTGTTTGAGGAGAACAAAGCTTTAGGCGTCGATACGCCGGGGTGGGTATCAGATCGCGACTACCTAATTGGTCCGAGAGCATTCATTGATGTGTCACAAGAAGCGGATGGACATATCCGCGGTGCAATCTCGAATGTACCCGGCTCGCCTAATGGGCTGGTCAAGCTGGGGGCCGGAACGCTGCGGCTCTCGGGACTACTCTCATACACGGGCGGTACGCATCTTCGACAAGGCAGCCTGCATGCGGACGGTTCCCATGTGTTTGGCATGGGAACCTTTATTGAAGCGGTGCAGGGTACGACATTGGAATACTCGCCCGGTACGCAGGTTCAAGCCTCGCTTACCTTAAGGAACCTGGACCCTTCGTTTGGCTTACCGGTGGCACTTTACACCCCGGTTGCGCCACAGCCAGGGCTGGAAGACGCGATGGCATGGCGCGTGGAAAGTGGCACCGCTACGCATACCGGCATGTTGCACGGCTCGCTGCCTTTTGTGAAGCTAGGTGCCGGGCAGCTGAACATTACCGGTGACGCTATGCCCTACACGGGCCAGGCCCGTGTGTGGGAAGGCACCTTGGCGATAAACGAGTTCTTTTCCGGGGCGATTCGCGTTGGGCCGGGGGCGCGCTTGCACGGCACGGGCTCTATGGCCGAAGTTCACATCCAAAACCGTGGCACCTTGGCCCCGGGCAATACCGAGCATGCATCGGCATCCGCACAGGCTATTGGTGCAATAAGGGTTACGGGTGATTTGCGGTTTGACCCGGCGAGCCGATTCGAAATTGACGCTGCGCCGACGGGCGAGGCAGACTTTGTTTGGGTGGGTGGTAAAGCCTTTCTTGGTGGCGATGTGTCGGTATTGGCGCAAGGTGGCACCTGGCATGAGGAAACGGCTTTCCCTATTGTCAGCGCGCGCGAAGGGTTTGAAGGCACGCAGTTCGACGGGGTGTCGGCCGACCTGGCGTTCCTCACACCCAGCCTGCAGTACAGCCCCGACACGGTCACGCTGACGCTCAAGCGAAACGACACGCCCATCGGCGAAGTGGGCGAGACTCCAGATGAGAATGAGGTCGGCGAGGTTATTGATGAAGGCGGCGGCGAGGTTGAAGAGACCTTTCCTCCGGCTGCGGAGGCTCCCACGGAACCCGACCTGCGCGACCACGTGTTGGGACTAAACCGCGAACAGTCTAGAAGCGCGCTGAGGCAGCTGACCGGCAGTTGGAATGCGTCCGTTCTTTCCAGCATGTGGGATAGCAGCCGCTTCGTGCGCGAAGCGGTGCTTCATCAGTCGAACGAGATGTTGGGTACCGCGGCCGCCGGCCCTCCCCTTGGAGATGGCGGCTCCGCCTTGCATACTCAATGGCGTGGCGGTTCTGTTCCACTGCAGCGCTATGTGGGACATGTGTCGGCCTCTTCATCTGGAGTGGACGACGAGACGGCAGGCAAGCATGAACGACGCCTTCAAACCTGGGTGGAGCTCTTCCGCTCGGAACAGACACGCAACGCTGCCGCGGGCGTACCTGGCGACAGCCGCAGTGTGGATGGTTTTGTGCTGGGTATGGCTGCCAAGCTGCATATTGTCTGGCGACTGGGCGCATTTCTAGGAGCGCAAAAAAGCAGCATGAACCGCGATGAAGGTGCCGCCGACGCCAATATCCATTCCACACATCTGGGCCTTCATATTGCGGGGCATTACCTGGGCTTGCGTCTGGTGCTGGGGGCTGCGCGCTCTTGGCACCGTATTAAGACTGAACGTTTGGTAGACCTGGGGCAATGGCGTGATGCGCTTTCAGCCAGATATGGTGGCCAGACGACCCAGGTGTTTGGCGAAGCGTCCATGCCACTGGATTTAAATTTTGGCCCGCGCCGTTTTACTGCGGCTCCATTTGTGCAGACGGCCTGGGTGCAAACTCGCTTCGATGGATACACCGAGAACGGCGGGCCGGCGGCGTTGAATGCTCAACCGGCAGCCATGAAAGGCTGGATTTCCACCCTGGGTCTGCGTGCGGAAGCCGCAATGGCGGCGCATGGTGGAGATATCGGGCGCTACGGTTTGGAAAAAGGCAAGATCTTCGCTCAAGTCGCCTGGCACCATGCGCGCTATGACCAGCCGCGTTCGGTGCAGGCGTTTCGCGACAGCGCTTCGCAGCGCCTATTCAGCTCGCAAGGCATTGCGCCCGTACGGCAGGCTTGGTCTTTGCGTTTAGGGCTCGACGCGCCACTGACAAAAACGGCCCGCTTGGGGTTTGCTTACCTGGGTGCATACGGAAAAGGCCAGCGTGACCATGGCATAGGTGGCTGGGCGCGGATCGCTTTTTAAGGATAGGTCGGGCTGCATGAACGCAGCAGCGGCGGCTTTTCTGCCGCCGCTTGCGCTGTAAGTTCGAGCTTATTTAGAGATCTTGGTAACGACGTAACGATCACCTTCACGCTTGGCGGTGAAGGTGATTTTGTCACCGGGTTTGATGCCCTGAAGCAAGGTGGGATCGGCGCGGTACACCAGTGACATGGCGGGAAGATCCAGCGCTGAAATAGCGCCGTGCTTGATGGTGACCTTGCCTTCTGCGGTGTCTACGCGGCGCACCTCGCCCGAGGCCTGAGCCTCTTGTGCATGAGCGGGCGCGACGCAGGCGACGGCTCCGACAAGGCCGGCAAGTACCGCGGATAAAAGATGGCTGTTGCGATAAGACATAGTAAGGCTCCTGAGTCTTTTATAACACGTAACGAGCCAGGTCCTCGCTGCCGGCGGCCTCCTCAAGCTTGTCGTTCACATACGCGGCATCAATGGTTACGACGGCGCCGCTGCTGGCCGTGGCGTTGAACGACAGATCTTCAAGCAGCTTTTCCATCACCGTGTACAGGCGGCGTGCCCCGATGTTCTCGGTGCGTTCGTTTACCTCGAAGGCCAACTCGGCCAGGCGACGGATACCTTCTTGGGTGAAGTCCAGTTTCACGTCCTCTGTTGCCAGCAATGCGCTGTACTGTTTGGTCAGTGAGGCGTCAGTATCGCAAAGGATGCGTACGAAATCATCGGCCGTGAGGGAATCCAGTTCGACCCGGATGGGGAAGCGGCCCTGCAATTCGGGGATAAGGTCCGAAGGCTTCGACAGGTGGAAGGCGCCCGATGCAATGAACAAAATATGGTCGGTACGGACGACGCCATACTTGGTGTTGACCGTCGTGCCTTCAACCAGCGGAAGAAGGTCGCGCTGGACGCCTTGACGAGACACTTCGCCTGCCCCGCCTTCCTGACGCGTCGTGATCTTGTCGATCTCATCGAGGAAGACAATGCCGTTTTGCTCAGCGTTGGCCACGGCGGTGGCACGAAGCTCTTCTTCGTTGACACGGCGTGAAGCTTCTTCTTCGACCAGCAGCTTGAAGGCCTCTTTTACCTTCATCTTGCGAGGTTTGGTCTTTTCGCGGCCCAAACCGGCGAACATGCCTTTGAGCTGCTCGGTCATTTCTTCCATGCCGGGTGGTGCCATGATTTCCATCTGGGGCATGGGCTGGGCCACGTCGATTTCGATCTCGGTTTCGTCCAGCAGGCCTTCACGCAGACGCTTGCGGAAGGTCTGGCGGGTGCCGGTTTCTTCGCGTTCGGGTTCGCCACGCGCGTTGCGGGGCGGGGGAATCAGGGCGTCGAGAATGCGGTCTTCGGCGGCATCTTCGGCTTGGGTACGCACGCGGCGCTTCTCGAGTTCACGCGTTTGTTTGACCGAGATCTCGACCAGGTCACGGATAATGGTTTCTACGTCGCGACCCACATAGCCCACCTCGGTGAACTTGGTGGCCTCGATCTTGATAAAGGGCGCATTGGCCAGCTTGGCAAGGCGACGCGCGATTTCGGTCTTCCCGACCCCGGTCGGTCCGATCATCAAAATGTTCTTGGGAACGATTTCGCTGCGCAGCGGTTCGGCCACTTGCTGACGGCGCCAGCGGTTGCGCAGTGCCACGGCAACCGACTTCTTTGCCTTATGCTGGCCGACGATGTGCTTGTCGAGTTCGGAGACAATTTCTCCGGGAGTCATGGTAGAGGCGGACATAGTCTGATACTTGTAGGTAGGCGCCTTGATCGGGCGCGGGGGCTGTCTGGATCCGCTGCCGGAAAAGCTCGCTGCACAGCGGTAAGTGCCGTGCGCTAGCAGGTGGCCGCGGGAGGAATCACAGCGTTTCGATCACGTGGTTCTGGTTGGTGTAGATGCACAGGTCGCCGGCGATCTCCAGCGATTTCTTGACGATCTCGGCCGGTGGCATGTCGGTGTGCTGCAGCAAGGCCAGCGCCGCCGACTGGGCATAGGCTCCGCCCGAGCCAATGGCGGCCAAACCGTGTTCGGGCTCCAGTACATCACCATTGCCGGTCAGCACCAGAGAATGCTCGCGGTCGGCCACGATCAGCATGGCCTCGAGGCGACGCAGCACCCGGTCGGTACGCCAGTCGCGAGTGAGCTCGACGGCGGCGCGCATCAGGTTGCCCTGATGTTTTTCCAGCTTGGCCTCAAATCGCTCTTGCAGGGTGAAGGCGTCGGCCGTGGCGCCGGCAAAGCCTGCCAGAACCTTGTTGTGGTATAGGCGGCGAATTTTGCGCGCCGTGCCTTTGAAGACGATGTTACCTAGGGTTACCTGTCCGTCACCTCCAATGGCGACCTCGTCGCCGCGGCGTACACACAGGATCGTAGTAGCGTGAAATTGTTCCATGGATTCTTCCTTTGAATTCCTTAGATAGGGGCGCCGGGCAAAAATTCAAGGGAAGGCCGGAAACGATGGGGGCATTACACGCCACTGGGGTGTTTTAAAGAGCGCTTGTTTGGCCCCGGACAGCAAAGCCGCGCTGCTAGAAGTTCCACTTGTCGCGCTTACTGTAAAAAGCACGCCCCGATTGCCGGGGCGCGATTCTGTAGGGTGGCTTCTAAATTGCTGAAACCCGCGGCGAAAAGAAGCATGCCCCGATTCGGGGCACGTTTTTTTGCTGCTTTAGATCAATCGCCGTACAGCTTCTGGCGCATTTCGCGACGCTCTTGCGCCTCGAGGGACAGTGTGGCGGTGGGGCGGGCCAGCAGGCGCTGAAGGCCGATGGGTTCACCGGTTTCTTCACACCATCCGTACTCGCCGGAATCGATCAGCGTGAGCGACTGCTGTACTTTTTTAAGCAGCTTGCGCTCGCGGTCGCGCGTGCGAAGTTCGAGCGCGTGCTCTTCTTCGATGGTGGCGCGGTCGGCCGGGTCGGGCACGAATTGAGTTTCACGCAGGTTTTCTGTTGTGGTGTCTGCGTTGGCAAGAATCTCTTGCTCGAGCTGTTTGAGGCGATTGCGGAAGAACTCGAGCTGAGCTTCGTTCATGTAGTCGGACTCGGGCATTGCAAGGAGTTCTTCTTCCGTGAGCAAATGGCCCGGAGTTTTGGTGGCTGTTGTCTTAGTGGCCATGGTCTACCTCTTCTAGTAATGTCGAGTGGGTACTATTAACTCGAGTGAACTGTTTAATTATGGAGTCAGGCATAGTTCCAACCCTTGGGTAAAGATTTCCTCGGGAAGTTTCCGGCCGATAAATACCATCTTAGTGTTGGGTGTCTCGTTGGCAAGCCAGGGTTTGCCCGGCTCTGCCCCCATCATCATGTGTACGCCCTGAAATAACAGGCGGCGCTTGCTGCCCTTGACGTACAAAATACCTTTATAGCGCAGAAGGTCTTCGCCGTAGACTTGAACTACACCGCTAAGGAAGTCTTCGAGACGGTTGGGGTCGAAGGGACGGTTCGAGCGGAACACGAAAGCACCAATCTCGTCATTGTGATGATGGTGGTGATGATGCCCGTGGTCGTGACCGCAAGCCGGTCCGCATTCGCCTTCGTGATCATGGTGATGATGGCCATGATCATGTTCGTGGTCGTGGTCGTGGTCGTGTGCGGCGTCTGGGTGCTCTTCAGCCAGGAACTCCGGATCGATATCCAGGATGGTGTTCAGGTTGAAACCGCTCACGTCCAGCAGCGACTTGATGTCGGCCTCGCCGAAATGCACTGGATGAATCGGCGCGCGAGGGTTGATTTGCACCAGGCGCGAACGCAAGGCCTGGAAGTCGGCGTCGTTGACCAGATCTTTTTTGGAAACCAGGATGACGTCGGCGAAGCCCACTTGCTTCTGGGCTTCCTCTTGTTTGTCGAGGGTTTCCATACCATGCTTGGCGTCAACCACGGTGATGACTGCGTCCAGGCGGTAGTAGCTGGCGATGTCGTCATCCATGAAGAAGGTCTGGCACACCGGGCCGGGGTTGGCCATGCCGGTGGTTTCGAGGATGACGCGATCGAATTGGACCTCGCCCTTGGCGCGCTTCTGGCGCAGTTCCGACAACGCCCGCTGCAGGTCGCCGCGAATGGTGCAGCACACGCAGCCGTTGCTTAATTCAATGATCTGTTCTTCGCGTTCTTGAACCAGAAGCTCGTTGTCGATGCTTTCGGGTCCGAACTCGTTTTCGATGACGGCGATTTTCTGACCATGGTTTTCGGTAAGAATGCGCTTGAGCAGCGTGGTTTTACCCGCGCCCAGAAAACCGGTAAGAATCGTCACCGGAACCATTTTGTCTATACCTGATGCCATCATTTAACTCGCTAATGCGGCATGCGAACTGCATGGCGGCGCTAATAGTTAGAGGGTTGATGTTGGCACACGCATCTACCGTATCGGCGACTACACCAGGTAATTCCATACCGCGAAAAATTTCATACAACGTGCGATTACAGCACAGCGCGACGGGAAGAGCAAACGTTGGACCCAACCCAGGCTGTGGAGAAGAAAACCCTTGTAACACTAGGGGTTAGGGTTTGCGTGCCCCGCATGCTCTTGAGCGTGGCAGGCGCTGCACAGTGCCCGAAGCTCGGTTTCGTGGTGGCTGAGCACGAAGCCCGCCGAGGCTACTTTGCGAGCCAACTGGCGGCTGAGTGCGGGGTCGCTGAACTCGGCCACAGCACCACAGCCGGTACAGATCACCAGCAAGTCGTGAGGTTCCCCACCCGCATCCAGGCAGGCTGACCAGGCATTGACGGCGTCAAGCCGGTGAATGAGGCCTTCTTCGATCAGAAAATCGAGCGCCCGATAGACCGTGGGAGGCGCCGCGCCCGGCTGTACGCGCCGGATTTCTTCGAGCAGCTCGTACGCCTTGACGCTCTTGCGTTGCTCGAGAAGGATCTCGAGCACTTTGCGACGAATGGGCGTCAACCGTTTGCCGCGTTGGCGGCAAAGCATTTCGGCGGTGTTGAGCTGCTCCGCCACCGAACCGGGAGGGGAGGTTATGTTCGCGGTCATGCGTCGATTATCTCATTCTGGCGGGGCTTTTTCGCAGGGCCCCGCGCCAAGTGCACTAGAAATGTTATAACATAACGGACTATTTCTTGAGTTTCTTTTCCATGTCTCGCTCCGCCTTGTTTCCACGCCGCACAAAAGCCTATCGCGGATCCTCCGTGCTGGCGTCTTCAGCAGGGCGTGCTCTGCGGGTCATGGTGGCTGTAGTCTTCTTGTGGGGTCTGACTGCTTGGGCGATGGGATGGTGGTAGCTCCCGCAGCCGCTATAGAACTGGACGAAGTTGCGCTGGGCTGGCGCGGGCGCATTGCCGTGCGCGATGTCAGCGGCGCGTTCGAACGCGGCTCGCTCACAGCCGTGGTTGGACCGAACGGAGCCGGCAAGTCGACATTGCTCAAGGGCATCATGGGCTTGCTCAACCCCTTGAAGGGCCACATACGCATTGCCGACGACCCCCGAAAAGATCTGGCGTTTTTGCCGCAGGCAGGCGAGCTTGATCGCAGCTTTCCAATCACTGTGTACGACCTGGTCGCCATGGGTGCGTGGCGGCGGGTGGGCGCATGGCGCGGGTTTTCAGCCGAAGAGCATCAGCGCGTAGAGCAGGCGTTGGAAACTGTTGGCTTGTCGGACTTTCGCCACCGCATCGTCGGTACCCTTTCTGGGGGCCAGCTGCAACGTGCGCTGTTTGCTCGACTGTTGCTGCACGACGCGCGTACGCTGTTGTTGGATGAGCCCTTTGCGGCGATCGATCGCGACACTACCGACGACTTGATGAAATTGTTGATGGCCTGGCACGCCGAAGGCGGAACCATTATTGCGGTACTTCACGATCTGGAGATGGTCCGCAATTTCTTCCCGACCACATTGTTGTTAGCCGGCCAGGTCGTGGGTTGGGGACCGACGGATTCCGTACTGACGTCCGAGAACCTGCACTTGGCGAGGCACCTGTGCGCGGGAGATTATTTATGAGCGCACATTGGAGGCTTCCCCTTTCATTTGCGGAGACGCTCACATGAGCTGGGCGCTCGAATATTTGTGGAGTCCATTCATCGACTACGGCTTCATGCGTCGTGGGCTTGCGGGCACCCTTGCGCTGGCATTTGCTGCGGGGCCGCTGGGCGTGTTTCTGGTGTTGCGGCGCATGAGTTTGATGGGCGATGCCATGGCGCACGCCATATTGCCCGGGGTGGCTGTTGGATTTCTGACTGCCGGTCTGTCGATCGGGGCCATGACGGTGGGTGGCATGATCACCGGCATCGTCGTGGCGATGCTGGCAGGACTGGTTGCCCGGCTGACTCCACTGCGCGAAGATGCGAGCTTTGCGTCGTTTTATCTCATTTCGCTGGGCCTGGGCGTGCTTCTTGTGTCGCTGCGTGGGTCGAACATGGATTTGATTCATGTTCTGTTCGGCACCGTTCTGGGATTGGACGATGCGGCCTTGCTGCTTGTTACCGCCAGTGCCACCGTCACGCTGCCGGCCCTGGCCTTGATTTATCGCCCATTGGTGCTAGAGTGCCTCGATCCGTCTTTTTTACGGGCCGAGCGCGGCAAGGGGTCGCTGGTCCATATGCTTTTCTTGCTGCTGCTGGTCATGACTCTGGTTTCGGGCTTCCAGGTATTGGGAACACTCATGGTGGTGGGCATTATGATGCTGCCGGCCACCGCTGCCCGATTCTGGGCACGTACTGCGGGGCGACAGATGGTCCTGGCGGCAGTGCTTGGATCGGTCTCGGGCTATGTCGGCCTTCTGATTTCTTTTTATATAGATGCGCCCGCATCGTCCGCTATCATTCTCTCAGCGGGCTGCGTTTATGTTTTCTCGCTGTTGGCAGGGCCGTATGGCGGGTTGTTTCAGGCGGCACGCCAAGCGTATGCTCGACGACGACGTCTGACGCAAACCCTGACACCATAATCCAACAACATCCATAACCCGCGATGGCGCCGGCGGAGGTATTCGGCGCGTTTAACGGAATTAAAAATCACCATGGTGGTTCGATTGAAGTCTCGCAACTGCGTATTACGCGCCTGGCAGTTGGTGGCCGTAGTATGCCTGGTCATGTACGCGTCATTCGCGTTGGCAGTGACGTCCGACCAAACCGTCAAGCCCATGCCGGTGGTTGCGAGCTTTTCGGTGCTGGGCGACATGGTTGCTGAAATCGGTGGAGATTTCGTTCAACTTACTAATATCATTGGTTTGGGTGGGGATGCCCACGCTTTCGAACCGACTCCAGAGCACGTTCGCGCGCTGGCTCAAGCCAAAGTGCTGGTGGTAAACGGCTTGGATTTTGAGGCCTGGCTTCCGCGGCTCGTGGCCGCCGCCAACTTCAAGGGCTTGCAGATCGTGGCGTCGCAGGGCATAGAGCCGCGGCAGCTGGACAGCGACAGCACTCATTTCGATCACGGGCATAGCCACGCAGCCACCGAGAAGCCCGCCGGGCCGCACGCGGGTCTGCACGCCGGCGAAGTCGATCCTCACGCCTGGCAAAGCCTGACCAACGGAATGACCTATGCGCGAAACATCGCCGCGGGTCTGTCCAAAGCCGATCCGGCCAATGCGGCAACCTACGCTGCGCGAGCCGAACGATACATCGAAGAAATGAAGAAGCTGGACATTCAGGTTCGGCATGCCTTGGGCCAGATTCCCCCCGAGAAGCGCAAGGTGGTGGTCCCGCACGATTCCCTGGGCTATTTCGGCCGCGAGTACGGCATCGAGCTCATTCCCATTGCGGGGATATCAAGCCAAGCCGAGACGTCGGCGCGCAACGTGGCGGCCATCATTGACCAGATCCGCAAAGTTGGCGGAGCAGCCGTTTTTCTAGAAGGCACGGCCAATCCAAAACTGGCTGAGCAGATCGCGCGAGAAACTGGCGCCACGGTGGGCGGTACTTTGTATGCCGACACATTGGGTGAACCCGATCAGCCGGCAGGCACGTATCTGGGCATGTTCAAGTGGAATGCCGGGCAGCTGATTTACGCGTTGAGTCCCACGCGCTGAACGCACACGTTGCGACTATTCAGTCGTCTTGCGATAAAGCGATTGATATCTTTTTGACGGCCGAATCCAAAGGTTCCAGGAAAGCATCAATCGCGGTTTCAAGGGTAAGTGCATTGGCCAGGAAAATAACGGTCAGGCTTCCCAGAATTGTGGGCCCGCGGAAAATCGGCATCGACACCGCACCGACTTTTTTCTCTTCTTCCCATTCTGCAAGGTTGGTGCTGTAGCCATTCTGGCGAACCTTTTGGACAAGGTTTCTAATATAGGCCTTGTCTCGCGCCAGCTTACCCTCCGGCCCCTCGTCTTTGCTCAGAATACGCAAGATCTCAATCTGTTCTGGTTCGTCGCAGAAGCAAAAGTAAGCGCGCCCCGAAGCGGATCTCAGGAAGGGGATGCGGCGACTGCGCATGCCCCGATGAAATGAAAATGGGCTGAAGCGATGGGTGGACTCCCAGATCTGCATGCCTTCAAGGTCGGGTACACATAATGACGACGGCCAGACCACTTTCTGCATGAGTTCTCCCATAATGGGCATCGCTATCTGAGAAAGCGTGTCGTAGGCTGTGTACCCTTCACTCAAGTTACGAACCCGTCGCGTTAAGCGATATGTGTCTTCGGCTTCACTGCGAACCACGAAGCCTGTTTCCACAAGGGTGTGCAAGAGACGTCGCACCGTGGTGCGATGCAGGCCCGACGCCTCGCTTAACTCAACGGCTGTCTGATCGCGGCCTGCTGCATTCAAGCATTCGAGCAGTAGCAGGCCGCGTGTGAGGCTCCGTACGTTTTTATACTCGGTATCACGGCTTGGTCGGGACATAAGCGTTTGAATCCGTAACGGATTGCCCTGCGGGAAACGTCACTGCACCACAATCCACTCGCCATTCTTTACTTGCACCAGCGCGCGAGAGCGAGCATCAATACTATTGTGCTGATCAGCACTGTAGCTGTACACCCCATGCGTGCCCACTACGTCTTTTGTGTTTTCCAGAGCGTCACGCAAGGCGGTACGAAAAGCGGGTGTACCGGGCTGGCCGGCCTTCAGTGCTTGTGGCACTGCTGCTTCCAGAAGTAAGTACGCATCGTAAGCGTAACCCGCAAAGGGGCTGCGGCCGCCGCTGCCATACTTGGCATCGTATTTCTGAATAAACGTGCCTGCTACCGCCTTGGATGTAGTGCTGTCGGGGAGTTGATCGGCGACCGAGATAAGTCCTGTAGGGGCGATTGTGTTTTCCACGGCCTTTCCGCCCACGCGGAGAAACTCCGGGCCCACTGCGCCGGGGGTGGTGTACACCGGAACAGAAAAGCTCCGTTCGGCCATGTTCAGCAGGGGCAAGGCGGCCGGAGTTCCTGAAGCACCGATGAAGACGGCGTCGGGGTTGCTGGCAATAAGCTTGGTGACCTGCGCCAATGCCGAGCGATCTCCGCGCGCATATTTTTCGGTGGCGACGATCTCGATTCCCTTTTCTTTTGCCAGGGGTACGAGGGCAGAATAAAAGCTGTCCCCAAGGGAATCGGCAAATCCAATGTAAGCAATTTTCTTCACGCCACTTTTGGCCATGTGGTCGACTACGCCGGCCGTCATGGTCGCTGCAGTCTGTGGCACGGAAAACGTCCAGGGGTTTTCCGAAGCAGGTGGTAAGTCTGGAGCCAATGCGATCTGGGGCACTTGGTGCTGCGCGGCCACCGCAGCAACTGAACGGGCGCTGGGGAAGGTGGTGGAACCAATGAGGACATCCGCTTTGTCTTCGGCAATAAGGCGTTGTGCGTTCTTTGCCGCGGTAGTCGGGTCAGAAGCGTCATCCAAAATAACGTACCGGACAGGAACCCCGCCCAGTGTGTCTCCCAACAAGCCGAGCGCGTTTCGTTCGGGCACGCCCAGTGAGGCAGCCGGGCCAGTTGTGCTTAACGTGACACCCACAACCAACTGTGCCATGGCCATAACGGGTGTCATTCCTAATACCAATAACGCGAATTTCAGGACTTTCATGATGAACTCCTAGCGATTGGGAAACGTTAATAGAGCTCTGCACCGAAATCGGTTTCCAGATAATGAGATCGAAATTTCTGGATCTTGGCCTTGATTCGACTTCCTGCGGCGTGCATTTCCTCCCATTCATGTGGCCGAATCCAGTCGATGACCTCGGTTTTGTATGCTGTCCGGTCTTGGATGCGTCGATACCACTGGACTACCGCCGGACGGTCAGCCGTCCATACGTCCAGCAGGTTCAGATACTCGAGCCGGGCGAAGTAGGGGGCTAGATTGATTTCCGCCAGGGTGTACTGATCTTTGAATAGCCACGTTCTACCGTCTGACAAGACCTTGTCCAGCTTCTGAAAGATTTTTTCGAAGGCGACCGTGCCGCGATACACATGGGGCGCCTCGACGCCCAGTTCGCGAACTGCAATTTGCCGATCGCGACGCTCAAGATCCACAATCTTCTTCAGGTGCGAATCGAATTCTTCAGAGGTCAGCTTGCGCAGTCGGTCCATGAACATGGCCGAGTAACTGAGCACCGCCACGCCTTGATGCAGGCCCTCGTCGCATGCCTTGGGATACAGACGCATCTGCGCCTTTTCAAAAGGCGACTCGGGCTTAAGCGACGGGCCTGGAAAGCTGTCGTCGATATATTCTGCGATCAGGGTGGATTCCACGAGTACCTTGCCATCGTCTACCAGTGTCGGTACGACCCCTTTGGGATTCAGCTTCAAGTATTCGGGGTCGAACTGTTCACTTTTGAAAAGGTCTATTTCACGGCTTTCCCAGTGTGTCACGCCTTTCTCGTTCAGTGCCATCCGCACTTTTTCCGAGCACACAGAGTTATTGAAGTGGTACAGGGTAAGAGCCACGGCTGCCTCCTTCGGTGGATTGGTGAAGGTTCTTTACGCACTTAAATCGCGCTTGTGATTAGGGCGAATCGTACGGAGAGCCTCTGTAACCAGGCAAAAGAATTTGAGAATTGGGCACGCAGTGCCCAACGTTGGCAAACCGCTAATCGCGACGCCGCCCCGCCCGGGGATGCGCCTGGTCGTACACTTTGGCCAGATGCTGAAAGTCGAGCCGGGTGTAGATTTGTGTCGTGGAAATATTGGCGTGACCCAGCAGCTCTTGGACGGCGCGCAAGTCCTGCGCCGACTGCAGCATGTGGCTGGCGAAGCTGTGTCGCAGGCTGTGCGGGTGCACGTTTACGGGCAGGCCGGCCTGGGTGGCTACCTGATTGAGCTGACGTTGAACGACCCGGGGCGAAATGCGTTTGCCGCGCGCGCCAATGAATAGGGCAGCAAAGGTGTCGGGGTCGGCTTCTGGTGTAGGCTCGCCCGCCAATTTAGGGCGTTGTTCAAGCCAGCGCTCTAAAGCTTGCCGCGCCATGCGGCCCAGAGGAACGCTTCTGGTCTTGCCGCCTTTGCCCAATATGGTGGCTTCGTTTTCTTCGAGGTGAAGCCAGCTTTGTGATTCGTACGTGCCGCTGCGCACATAGCGCCAGTCGAGGCTGACCAGTTCCGCCAGTCGCAGGCCGCTGGAATAAAGTACCTCGAACATGGCTTGATCGCGGCACTCGATGGGGGTTTTGGGTTCGGGAAGACCGGGCCGGTCGAGCAATACTTGCGCCTGCTCGACAGACAAGGCTTTGGGCAGGCTGCGCGCGGCTTTCGGAGCACGAACTCCGGCTGCCGGGTTGTGAGCCATTCCGGCTTGCGGTGCCCACCACTGAAAGAATCCTCGCCAGGCGGCTAGCGCCCGAGCAAGGCTGCGGGGCTGTTGCCCTTGGCCATGCAGGCGAGCGATAGCCTGACGGATGTGACTTTCGGTGTACCGCTGCAGGTCGACGCCGGGATGCAGGCGTATTAAGTGGACCAGGTCACGTCGATAGCTTTGCAGGGTATGGCTGGAATAGCGGCGGTTGCCTTGCAGGAATTCCAGCCATTGCCGCATCGCCTGAGGAAGTTCGACGGACTGGGGGTCGGGCATTTAGGCGCTTTCTGGTGAAAGATGCACGGGGGCGCGCAGGCGGGTGAGGCTTGCGGCGGCCAAGTCGTTGATGATGGTCAGGAAATCGGTGGCCATGTCGGTGGTGAAGCGCTCTGGGTCGTCGGAACCGAGGACCAGCAGGCCGATTGGTTCACTGGAGTCGGCCGCGCGTAGGGCCACAATGGCCAGCGACGCGGGCGGGGAGCCAAGCCAGCCGGCGGCTTCGTGGTCTTGTGCGGGGCCACAATAAGGCTTGGTGAGCTCGCGAGCAAACTGGCGGATGCTGTCGGTAACGTCTTCGTTGAACTCGGTATCGGTGAGGCCCGGAAGATCCCACAAGCGTAAAGCAATGGCTTGCAGGTCGAAGAGGTCGCCAAGGCTGCGTACGATATGGGCGGGTAGCTGAGCCGCGTCGTTCTCGGCAAGCATGCGGCAGCACCACGCCATGAGTGTCTTGCTGATTTTCTCGTTTCCGGCTGCGTTATGTATAAGACCGGAAAGCTTCCATTCGAGGTCTTTTGCTTTGGCTCGAAGCGTAAGGATTTGGCGCTCGCCCAAGGAAATGGCGCGGGTTTCGTGAGGATGAGGCACGCGCAGGTTTGCAAACACGTTGGCGTGCTCTTGGAAGAACTCGGGATTGGACTGCAGAAACTGGGCCACGTCTTCGGCGGAAAGGGTGGTGCTCATGAGTGAGGTGCTTCCTTGAAAGGGATGGAGTTTGTCAGGGCGTCGATGTCGACCTGGCCGCTGAATACGCTGACGGCGGGGCCGTTAAGCTGCACTTCGCCATCGCTCCAGGTGATGGTTAACGGGCCTCCCCGAGTATGGACCAGCACGGGGCTGTCGAGCAAGCCTCGGCGAATACCTGCCACAGCGGCGGCGCATGCGCCGGTGCCGCAAGACAAGGTCTCGCCGGCACCCCGTTCATACACGCGCAGCCGGATGGTCTGGCGATCGACAATTTGCATATAGCCCACGTTCACACGGTGGGCAAAGCGCGGGTGCGATTCTATTTGAGGGCCGGTACGCGCTACCGCTGCAGTGTCGACGTTGTCGACAAGCTGTACCGCGTGCGGGTTCGATATAGCCACTAAAGAGAATTCCACTACGTCTTCATTCAACAGCGGTAGGGACCAAAGGGTGTCATCGCCCTCGGGCCGCGAGGACAGGCCCTGCGTATCGAAGCCGACATCGGCAGGTTCAAAGCGTGTGCGGCCCATGCTCACCGAGACGTCTCCGGAATCCGTTTCGGTCAGAGTGATCAGACCGGTACAGATTTCGGCACGCAGCGGATTGCGGCCGGATAGCCCTTGCTCGTGAACGAAACGCACAAAGCAACGGGCTCCGTTGCCGCAATGCTCGACCTCGCTGCCATCGGCATTGAAAATGCGATAGCGGAAGTCGGCCTCGGGATGTTGCGGTGGCTCGACCAGAAGAATCTGGTCGGCGCCGATGCCGAAGTGCCGGTCTGCCAGGGCACGGGCGCGCTCAGGTGTCATTTCAATTGACTGCCGAACGCCGTCCAGCACGACGAAGTCGTTGCCGGCACCCTGCATTTTGGTGAAGTTCCAGGTCATGATCTGCGTATGGCGTTAATAGGGGCGCGCTTCGCCCGGAGGACGCGTCTTGAAGCGTCGATGTACCCAATAATACTGCGCCGGATCGCGCTCTACCCAGGATTCAATCAAGCCATTAAGGCGCGCCGTGGCTTCCTCGAGCGATTGCTCGCCCGGAAACTCGGGTATGGGCGGCAACACATCGACATGGTATCGACCGGTGTCAGCATCCAGCCGACTGACGATCGGCACGACTGCGGCCTTCCAGGTCTTGGCGATTTGCGCGGTGGTAAGAAGGGTGGCCGCGGGCACCCCAAAAAAGGGTGCGAACACGGCACCTTCGGTGCCCCAGTCCATATCCGGCAGGTAGTACACGGGTACGCCGTTGCGAAGCTGCCGTATCAGGCCTCGAACGCCGTCGCGGCGGCTGATGAGGTGCACGGTGTTGAAGCGCCCGCGCCCGTCACGCACCAGCTGGTCGATCTCTGGGTCGCTTTGCGGGGTGTACAGGGTGGCGGAAGTCTCGAGGAATAGGGTCAGTCGGGTAGCGGCAGCATCCAACCCAATGAAGTGTGGCGCCAGGAGAATGATCGGGCTTTTTGCATCGAGCTGCGCTTGCAAATGCTCAAGGCCGTCGATGGAAACCGTGTCTTCGATGCGTTCGCGTGTGCCGAACCAGAGCAGGCCCCTGTCCACCACCGATTGCGCCAGCAGCTGAAAGTGCTTGCGAAGCAGGGCCTCGCGTTCTTGTTCACCAAGCTGCGGAAAGCACAGCGCCAGGTTGGTGCGCACAATGTGTGCCCGCGAACCCAAAAGGCGCGGCGTCAGCCAGCCCAGAACTCGCCCCCAGCGCAAACGGGTGCGGGTAGCGCAGCGACCAAAGTACGAAAAGATCGCACTTAGTAACCGGGTTTTGTTCAGCTTCATGCCCGGGCCGCCGTTAGCTTGGCATATCGACAGGTGGGGGCGGGGCGCCGGCCGGCGTCTTGTAGCGGTTGTAACTCCATAAGTATTGCTCGGGAAAGCGACGTATCAGGCTTTCCATGGTTTGATTGATGAGTGTCGCCTGTTCCAACGGGTCGGTTGGAAAGGGGTCGGGCAGACGCAGGTAATGGATGCGCCATCCTTGGCCACGAGGGAGGCGTTCGCCGGCGGTAAGAATGACGGCAACTCCAGTCTGGGCGGCCAACTTGCCGGCCAGGGTCATGGTGTAGGCAGGGCGTCCAAAAAAAGGAGCCCATACACCGTCTCCTTGCGCGGGTGCCTGGTCGGGCAGCATGCCAACAGCTTCGCCGCGCTTCAAGGCACGCACGAACTCGCGAACGCCTTGCATGGTGGCCGGAACCGCACGCAGTGCCGATGTATTGCGGGCGCTTTCCATCACAGGCGCCAAGATATCTTTACGTGGCGGGCGAAACATGACGGTTATGGGCCCGTGCAGGGTTTGATAGCGGCCTGCAATTTCGAAGCAGCCCAGGTGTGGCGTTAAGTACAAGATGCCGCGACCTTCGGCCAGTGCCTCTTCAACAACAGCGCTATCGTCACAAATGGTTTTTGCCAGGCTTTGTTCGCTGCGCAGCCAGACCTTGGGCAGTTCCATGATCATGGCTCCTGCTTCGGCCGCCGCGCGGCCGGCAAAGGAGGGGTCGGTATACCCCGCCTGACGTGAATGTGCCTGAATGCGCTGACGGTATTTGCCCGGCTTGGCATAGGCGATACGGCCCGCCACGCGACCTATCGCGTGCAGCACCGGCAGCGGCAGCCACGCCAGAAAACGGAATACGGTCAGCAACATTAAACTCTTATAACCCTTTTGCATTTGTTGATAAAACGCCCAGGGCGGTATTTTCGCTTAAAATGCAAGCCATCGCTGAGTTAACCGACAACTTGCGGAGCGATGACGACATCGGGCTTTGGCTCGAAGCCGTCTAAATACTGCTAAAGCGTCGCGCCCCGTGTAGTAAGACGTTCAGCCGAGGTGCAACGCGTTTCGTTCAACTTTAACGAGCCGTTGCCGGCTCATAGGACGCAATCGCCGTGGTAGCTAAAGACTTCCTCTTCACTTCTGAATCTGTTTCCGAAGGCCATCCCGACAAGGTCGCCGACCAGATTTCCGACTCCATTCTCGACGCCATTCTTGAGCAAGACCCGTATGCACGGGTGGCCGCCGAAACACTGACCAACACTGGTTTGGTTGTGCTGGCAGGCGAGATCACCACCACTGCAAACGTGGATTACATCCAGGTGGCGCGCGACACCATCAAGCGCATCGGTTACGACAATACCGACTATGGTATCGACTACAAAGGCTGCGCCGTGCTGGTGGCTTACGACAAGCAGTCGCCCGACATCGCCAAGGGCGTTGACCGCAGCCCTGAAGCCAATATGGATCAGGGGGCAGGTGATCAAGGCTTGATGTTTGGCTACGCGTGCGACGAAACTCCCGACTACATGCCGGCTGCCATCTGGTATTCGCACCGCCTGGTTCAGCGCCAGAGCGAGCTGCGTAAGGACGGACGCCTGCCCTGGTTGCGCCCTGATGCCAAATCGCAGGTCACCTTCCGCTACGTCGATGGCAAGCCTGTCGAGGTCGACACCGTGGTGCTTTCGACTCAGCATTCGCCCGACATCTCGCAGGCCGATATTCGCGAAGCCGTTATCGAAGAGATCATCAAGCCCAGCTTCCCCGCCGGCTTGCTTACGGCCAAGACCAAGTTCATGATCAACCCCACCGGCATTTTCGTGATCGGTGGCCCTCAGGGTGATTGCGGCCTTACTGGTCGCAAGATCATCGTTGATACCTACGGCGGCGCATGCCCGCATGGTGGTGGCGCGTTCTCGGGCAAGGATCCTTCCAAGGTTGACCGTTCGGCCGCCTATGCAGCCCGGTATGTTGCCAAGAACGTCGTGGCCGCCGGCCTGGCCACGCAGTGCCAGGTGCAGATCAGCTACGCCATTGGTGTGGCCGAGCCGATCAACATCACCATCAACACCTACGGGACGGGTGTGGTGCCCGACGACCAGATCGCCTTGTTGGTACGCGAGCACTTCGACCTGCGTCCGAAGGGTATTATCAATATGCTTGACCTGCTGCGCCCCATCTACGCCAAGACCGCTGCGTACGGGCACTTTGGTCGCGCCGAGCCCGAGTTTTCGTGGGAAGCCACCGACAAGGTTCAGGTGCTCAAGAAAGCCGCCTGAACTCGGTAGCCGACTGCTTCGGCAGCTTGACCCCCGGGCGCTTCACAGGGTCCGGGGTTTTGTTTTTTCGGCTTTGGCCGCAGACCACGCAGCGGGTATCGAAAGGCGGCAACCATGTCGGCAGTCGTCGACACGGATAAGGAGTTTTTATGGCCGACAACGGCAAGTGGATGCCCGACGAGACGGGGCGCGATCCTTCTTACAATCCTGACGAGCGCGATTCACCCTGCGTGGCTGTGTGTTCGACCTTATACGATGAGATCTGTCGCGGCTGCGGGCGCACCGTGATGGAAGTGGCGAACTGGGTATTCTTTACCGAAGAAGAGAAAAGGGCGGTGTGGGACCGCATTCTTAGCCAAGGGTATCCGCGGCGGAACAACTGATGTTTTGATGGCTGCGTGCCGGTGCCGGATCAACCGGATTATTGATTCTGCGATCGTGCGGCGTGCCCTGATTGGTCCGAGCCGTGATCAACCTATTCCTTGGCCGGTCTGTTGCTGAGCTCAGCGTTGGAGTCGACCAAGGCCTTCATGATGCGCATGAACTCCTTGCGATCTTTTGGGCTTAGCGGTGCCAGCAAGCGGCGTTGGGATTCCAGCATGTAGGGAATCACTTCGGCCAGCGTATCCAGCCCTTTGGCTGTCGGGGTAATCTGGCGGGCGCGCCGGTCGTGAGGGGCGACGTTTCGAACAACCAGACCACGCGATTCCAGTCTGTCTATGACTCCACCTATGGTGGCCGTGTCAGAGCCAACCGTGCTTGCCAGTGTTTTCTGATCGATTCCGGGTTGGTTGCAGATGGTTTGAAGGGTCGAGTATTGCAGGGGAGTGATGTTGAGCTTGGCGACTTCTTGAGTGTAGAGGGCTACCGCAAGCTGGTGGATGCGGCGGGCGTAGTGGCCGGGCAGATTCTGCAGGTTCAAGTGCATGGCACTTGCTGCGTTTGCCTCGTCCCTGGAATTCGTTGTCATTGTTGATTTGGTGATCTTTGGCTCCATTCAAGCATTGTACTTGTGCTGCAGCGGTACCACCGCAGGGTTTAGCCGCACGGTGATACCTGAGGTGGACTTCGGGCTGGAAGGCCGAACTGCTTAAACGATCAGGCCATGGCGAGTTCGGGCGTGACGTCTTCGATCATCAATTCAGGGCGATAGACGAAGTCTGGATCTTCCTGTTCCTTTTGAATCAAAGCCTCAAGCATGCGGCGAGCACGGATGGGCGCTTCATCGACGCGCAGCGCCAGACGGGGGACGGGACCACCTTCGGCCTCGACCTGTTTCTGCTGAAGCTCGAGAACCACGGCGTCTTCGTCGAAGGTCTGAGCAATGGCCTTGCAAATGTCTAGGGTCAGGATTTCGTCATCCAGACGCTGGTTGCGGGCCACCGACCAGAAGTAATGCGTGGTGGTCTCGGTTTCGGGCGTCAGCAAATGCAGGACGTGACTGCGGTAGGCGCCGTCGGGTGACGTGCCAACCGGGTACACGCCAAAGTCGGTCATGCAGATCGACGGCGCCAGGCTGATGGCCGTCTGCCAGCGGTTGATCCGGCCTTGGTGATTGAGCACCATGGCAAAGAACGGAGGAGCCTCGATGTTCGGCATTTCGCGGTGCGCGCGTACCAGGCCTTCGCCTTCGATACTGACCTTGACCGGATAGTTGGGAATGACCTCTTCTTCGCCCTGGCCGATGGTGCGCAGGTGCACCCAGCTTTCGTGGCCAAGGTCCATCAGGTTGTCGACGGACAGGCGGAAATCCGCCTTGATGTGGTGGTAGCCGCGCGAGGGCGTCCAGTCGGGGTGGTCGTTCCAACGGATATCAGGAATCAGCTCGGGGTCGGCGCGCTCGGCGTCACCCATCCAGATCCACAGCAGGCCATGTTTTTCTTCGAGCGGGAAACTCTTTACGCAGGCCTGTTTGGGAATGTTGGTCTGGCCCGGAGCCAGTGTACAGGCACCGCTGACGTCGAAGCGCATGCCGTGATAGCCGCACTCCATCTCGTCTCCAACGCGTCGGCCGGCCGATAAAGGAAGCAGTCGGTGCGGACACATGTCGCGAAGCGCGGCAACTTTGCCATCGGAATTGCGCATCATCACCACCGCGGTACCGAGAAAGCGGCGAGCCACAAAGTTTTCGCCGTCAAGCTCGTCCTTGAAACCGGCGACATACCAAGCGTTTTTTAGCCAAATCATGTCGATCTCCTCTTTCTGAACTACTTGCTTTGGCCCGGATCGCGGACCTGCTCCAGCACGTCGAATTCAACGTTGTAGAGCTCACCATCGCCTAGCCGTTCGACGCGACGGATGTAAACGTTTTGCACGATGTCGCGGGTATCTGCCTCGATATGGATCGGGCCGCGCGGGCTTTCGAATTTCTGGCCCTTCATGGCTTCCAGAAGCTCGTCACCCGTTTTTCCACCGGTGGACTCCAGGGCGTTGTACAGCAGCTTCATGCCGTCGTAGGCGGCCACGGCCATGTAGTTCGGGCGACGGCCGTTATAGGCTTCCTTGAAGTCCGCGACGAACTTTTTGTTGAGTTCGGAAGGGTGAGCCGCCGAATAGTGGTGGGACGTAACCACATCCAATGCCACATCGCCCATGCCGTTCAGGATGTCGTCTTCGACCACATCGCCCGTAGCCAGCAGACGGACACCGGCTTCTGCCAGGCCGCGATCGGCGAACTGCTTCATGAACTGGGTACCTACACCTGCCGGCAAGAAAACAAACACGGCGTCCGGCTTCTGGTTACGTACGCGCTGCAGGAAGGGTGCGAAGTCGGGGTTTTGCAGCGGCACACGAATGGCCTCCACAATCTTGCCGCCATTGGCTTCGAAGCGTTCGATGAAGGCTTTTTCGGCATCGATTCCAGGTCCATAGTCGCTGACCAGTGTGGCGACATTCTTGATGCCATTGGCCGGTGCCCATTCGGCGACGCCGATGGTGACCTGCGGCATAGTAAAGCTGCTGCGCACGAAGTATGGCGACGCGTTGATGACGCTGGAAGTCGCAGCGACCATGACGATGGTGGGGGTCTTGCTGCGTGTGGACACCTGCGCGGTGGCCAGGGCCAATGGAGTCAGCACAAATCCGCCAAGTACATCGACTTGATCTTGCACTACCAGCTCTTGCGCTGCGCGGCGAGCCTGGTCCGGGGCACCGGTATCGTCCTTGATCACCAGTTCGATTTTCTTGCCGGCAACGCTGTCACCGTGCTGCTTCATGAACAGGCGCGCACCCTGTTCAATCTGGATGCCGGTAGAAGCGAAGGGGCCGGTCATCGAAAGAATCAGGCCTAGCTTGACCGTGTCCTCTTTGGCCTGAGCGGTCCAGGGAATCATCGAAGTTACGGCGAAGACACCAGCGCAAAGCGCTGCAAGTAATTGTTTTCGTTTCATAAAAATCTCCGTCAAAGACGGTCTGCCTCCAAGGGAAGTAATACTATGTATGCATATACTAGGTATACAGATAGTCTGTATACATATTAATTAAAGCAAGAAACACAATGGGTGGCAAGTTCCAGCGGGCCCGCTGTGTAAGCCGCAACGGCCGTTGTTATGGCAAACTGCAGGCCAGGAGAAATGGATGAGCTACAAAAACGAAGACATTCAGGGGCGGGACGAACAGACTTCGCCCTTGGATAAGGAAGCAAGCTGTGAGGGCGAAGCCGGGCGCAACGTGCAAGGCGTGCCGAAAACGGTATCCGCCACTGCCGGTGTAAGCGTTAAAGGTGTGGCCAGCACTTTCTTGCTGATCACTATCTTGTACGTATCGATAAATCTGCGGGCACCGCTTATTGGTGTCGGCCCGGTGATCGATTCCATCAGGGTGGGGCTCGGGCTGTCCGGCACCGAGCTGGGCGTGCTTTTCACCTTGCCGGTATTGTGCTTCGGGATCTTTGCACCGTTTGCACCCAAGCTATTGAGGTTGCAGTCTCCCGAGCGGCTGGTGTTCATCAGTCTGATCGTGCTGACATTTGGCATTGCCCTTCGAAGCCTGCTCGGAACATTTGGTTTGTTCACGGGCACGTTTTTGCTGGGTTTGTCCATCAGCGTCGTGATGGTCGTATTGCCAGGCTTGATCAAGCGGCACTTTCCGGTCAGCGCAGGTACCATGATGGGACTGTATTCCACCGCTCTGTCCGGGGGGGCCGCCATGGCCGCGGGTTTGTCGGTGCCGATGGAGCGCTGGTTTGGCGGTTGGGAGTTTTCACTTGGCTTTTGGGCCCTGCCGGCGCTGCTCGCTGTTTTTGCCTGGCTGCCCCAGCTGAAGATCAGGACCAATCTGGATATGCCGCGCGCGGGAACCGGCCCGCGCCTTTATCGGAGCTGGCTCGCCTGGCAAGTAACCCTTTTCATGGGGTTTCAGGGTGCGGTCGCTTACTGCGTGTTCGGATGGCTGCCGCTGATCTTGATCGAACGCGGTTTAAGCGCTGCCGAAGCCGGTTACTTATTGGCGGCGCTCATGACCCTGCAACTGTCCACGGCTATCTCCGGCCCTTGGCTTGCCACCCGGGGGCGCGATCAGCGCTTGATGATTTTCATCTTCCTGGCGCTGGTGCTGGTGGGTTTGATGGGCATGCTCATTGGCCCCCTCAAGGCCATCTATGCATGGTCGACTGTGTTTGGCCTGGGCTTCGGAGGCATGTTCAGTGTGGCAATGGCGCTGCTGGTGCTTCGCTCGCCCACTCCCCAGGTTGCGGCTTCGCTGTCAGGCATGGCGCAGGGTGTGGGCTATTTCATCGCCGCGCTGGCTCCGCTGATGGTGGGTGTTTTGCACGAGTACACCGGCGACTGGAATGCCGTTATTGCCTTTATGGCTTTCCTCATCCTATGCGCCTTATGGACGGGCCTGTTAGCCGGGCGCGCGCGTCTCATCGAGTAAAGCGCTGTTACGGTGAACGTCGTTTGGCAGTCGAGTTAAATCGGCTACAATTGACGCCAATTTCCTGAGGAGCGCTGCGACGGGCGCAGGCGGGCCATTTTAGGCGTTCGCTGCCCCGCTAGGCTCAGGATTCTTCAGTATCTAACGGCGCTCATCATCTCCTGCTCGCAGGCGAAGATGAGCCAAGCCGTTCAAGTCTCTTCGTCCTGCACAGGTTTACTGGAAATCACCATGAACACTGTTGCTGACACCACTTTTTCCGATTACAAGATTGCCGATATCTCGCTAGCCGAGTGGGGCCGTCGTGAACTGGCCATTGCCGAAACCGAAATGCCCGGCCTGATGGCCGTACGCGAGGAATACGCCAAGGCACAGCCCCTAAAGGGCGCCCGTATTGCCGGAAGCCTTCACATGACCATTCAAACTGGCGTGCTGATCGAGACCCTGATTGCGCTGGGAGCTGAAGTTCGCTGGGCATCGTGCAACATCTTCTCGACACAGGATCACGCCGCTGCCGCGATTGCCGCCGGCGGCACTCCCGTGTTCGCCGTCAAGGGCGAAAGTCTTGAAGAGTACTGGCAGTACACCCACGAAATCTTTAACTGGCCGGATGGACGCCACGCCAACATGATTCTTGACGATGGGGGCGACGCCACATTGCTGCTTCACCTGGGTGCCCGTGCCGAAAAAGACGCCTCGGTCTTGAACAACCCGGGCAGCGAAGAAGAGCGTGTACTGTTTGCCGCCATCAAGGCCAAACTGGCGACCGACCCCACCTGGTATTCCGAGCGTCTTGCCACCGTCAAGGGCGTTACCGAAGAGACCACCACCGGGGTGCATCGCCTGTATCAGATGTCCAAGAAAGGCGAACTTGCCTTCCCCGCCATCAACGTCAACGACTCCGTGACCAAGTCCAAGTTCGACAACCTGTACGGTTGCCGCGAGTCATTGGTAGACGGCATCAAGCGCGCCACCGATGTCATGGTGGCCGGCAAGATTGCCGTGGTGTGCGGCTTTGGCGACGTGGGCAAAGGCTGCGCCCAGGCACTGGCCGCCCTGCGCGCCCAAGTGTGGGTGACCGAAATCGACCCCATCTGCGCACTGCAGGCTTCGATGGAAGGCTACAAGGTCGTGACCCTTGACGAAGCCGCCGACAAAGCCGACATCTTCGTTACCGCCACCGGCAACTACCATGTGATCACGCGTGAACACATGGAGCGCATGAAAGATCAGGCCATCGTTTGCAACATCGGCCACTTCGACAACGAAATCGACGTTGCCAGCATCGAAGACCTCGAGTGGGAAGAAATCAAGCCCCAGGTCGACCATGTCATTTTCCCGGACGGCAAGCGCATCATCCTGCTGGCCCAGGGTCGCCTGGTCAACCTTGGCTGTGCTACCGGTCACCCCTCGTTCGTCATGTCGGCCTCGTTCACCAACCAGACCATCGCCCAGATCGAACTCTTTACTCGTGGCGACGCCTACGAAAAAGGTCAGGTCTATGTGTTGCCCAAGCACCTCGACGAAAAGGTTGCACGTCTGCACCTCAAGAAGCTTGGCGTTCAGTTGACCGAACTGAGCCCCGAGCAGGCCGAGTACATCAACGTGCCCGTCAACGGTCCGTTCAAACCCGATCATTACCGCTACTAATCGGTGTGGTTCATGGCCCGTGCACTCATCCGAGCGCCGGGCCTTCTTTGGCACTAAAGGAGCCTGACTATGGAAATACTGCTTATCTGGATTCTGAACGCGGTTGCCTTGTTGATCGTGGCGTATATATTGCCCGGTATCACCGTGGCCTCTTTCTGGTCAGCCCTGATAGCAGCACTGGTGCTGGGCCTGCTCAACACCCTGGTCAAGCCTGTCCTCGTGTTGCTGACCCTACCCGTAACCATCATCACCCTGGGCTTGTTCCTGCTGGTCATCAACGCGCTCGTATTCTGGTTCGCCGGAACAGTGCTAAAGGGTTTCCAGGTCAACGGCTTCTGGTGGGCCATGTTGGGCGCGCTGGTTTACAGCATTATTTCAGGCCTGCTGTCGCGGATTGTTGCATAAATGAGTTCATTGTTCAGTTTGGAGTTTTTCCCGCCACGCGATAACGCTGCGCGGGAAAAACTGATCCGTTCCGCCAAGCAGCTAGAGGCATTGCAGCCCGGCTACGTCAGCGTCACCTTCGGAGCCGGCGGTTCTACCCGCACCGGCACCGCCGACGCCGTCGGCATCCTGCAAAATCTGGGCTACGACGCCGCACCCCACCTTTCGTGCATCGGCGCCACCCGCGCCGAACTGCGCGATATCTTGCTGGCCTACAAAGAGCGGGGCGTTAAACGACTCGTCGCCCTGCGTGGCGACCTGCCTTCCGGCATGGGCGGCGACACCGGCGAACTTCACTACGCCAGTCAACTTGTCCGCTTTATCCGTGAAGCCACCGGCGACTGGTTCCACATTGAAGTTGCCGCGTACCCTGAAATGCACCCTCAGGCCCGCAACGCCTCGGCCGACCTCGGATACTTCATCGAAAAAGTTCAGGCCGGCGCCAACAGCGCCATCACCCAGTACTTCTTCAACCCCGACGCCTACTTCGACTTCGTCGACCGTGTCCGCGCGCGCGGCGTCAACGTGCCTGTCGTGCCCGGCATCATGCCGATTACCAACGGCACCCAACTGCTGCGCTTCTCTGACATGTGCGGCGCCGAAGTGCCACGATGGATACGCCTGCGCCTTGCGGAATTCGGTGACGACAAAGCGTCCATTCGCGCATTTGGCGAAGAAGTCGTCAGCCGCCTGTGCCAAAACCTGTTGGATCAAGGCGCTCCCGGGCTGCATTTCTACACCCTTAACGGCGCTGAATCCACCCTGGCCATCACGCGCAATCTGAGTCTGCCAACCACAGCCGCAGCTTAAGCCACAAGGTTCAGAAGATAGCGCCATCGAGCTGAAAAGCGAGCGCCACGCTACCTCATCAAAGGTAAGCGTGGCGCTTTCATATCGTGGCGATGAAAACGAAAGCGATGCGCATCGATGATCTCGTGCCGTGTGCAACCGACGCAAAGTCACCGTGGTCACCAGCCTGAACCGACCCCAGGCCGTGAACGACTACGCAAATAGAGTTTCGGCCAGTTAACCTCAACGCAAGGGCCGGAGGCGGTCTGTGGTTTGGGGTTCGTCCAGCGCCCGCCGGCTGTGTCTCATTTAGCCGGGGGAAGTCGGCGACAGCCTGTCGAGTCCCGCGGCGCGTAGCGCGGCGGTCGAGTTCTGCCGCCGCCCGGCTAAATGAGACACAGCCGGGAAGCCCGAAGGGCCGGGCGATGCGAAATCCAAACCACAGACCGCCTCCGGCCCGACTTAAGAACAAAGAAATCCGCTCAAGAACAAAGAAATCCGCTCAAGAACAAAGAAATCCGCTCAAGAACAAAGAAGGGCCACTTAAAAACGAAGGCCCGCCCTAAAACCGATCCAGCAAATCCGGCGCCGGAACCGGCCATCCCTTATCCGTCAGCACAGAATCCAGCACAAAATCATGGTCCGCCGGCGCATAATCAAACGCCGACATGTCCCCGCACGCCCAGGCAACCCCAAGCGTTACAAACCGGTGCCCACGATCGCGTAAATCAGCCAGAGTGCGGTCGTAATACCCCTGCCCGTAGCCAACTCGATCACCCTGTCGTGTGAACCCTAACGTAGGCACCAGAACGATGTCAGGATCGGGAGCCTGCGGCCCAACAGGCTCCTCCACTCCGAACGCTCCCTTCACCATCTGCGTTTCGGGTGTCCATGCGCGAAACTGCAGCGGTGCATCCTTCTTGACCACCACCGGAAGCGACACCGTAAACCCTTCCTCTTCCACAAGTTGAACAAGTAGCGGGATCAGATCCGGTTCTCCTTCAAGCGGCCAGAACGCCGCGACATGCTTTGGTACCTGCTTGCCTGCTTTTTGCAACTGCGCCCGCGACGTTGTGAGCCACGTGAAAAGTCGACCGCGAATCAGCAACGCCCCGCGGCGTGTATCCATCGGATTCTGTGCCGCTCGAAGCTGTTTCAGTTTCGTCCGCAAAGCGGCAGATTTATTCTCTATACTGTTGGTCATGACGGAGTTTCAGGCGGGGTCAGCAAGAATGTTATTGAAGCATCAACGGTATCAGAAATCCCGGACCATGTCCGGTGCAAGCAGATTCTCGTCAGTCGCAGCGTGGCTTACCTTATTTGCGGGTTTGGCTGGATGCGCGGGGGCCGAGGCACCGCCGCCGTCGCCAGTAATGCCAGCGCCAACTCACGCACAGAATCCCACTCAGCTGATCGAGCAGGCGCCTACCCAGGCACTGGCACCTTCTACATCTGCCGCCCTGTACGCCGCGCCTCTGGCCCCGTCGGCCGCTGCCATCCAGGCCACGGCCATGGCAACAGGCAATCCCTCCGGTTCTCAAGTGCCACCCCAAATCGCCGAGCAAGCCCTGATCGACGCTCGCGAAGCCATGCAGAAAAAACAGTGGACCAAGCTGGATCAGCTCGTTCCCACTGCGCGTGCGGCTCCCGTCGTGGGCAGTTACGCCCACTACTGGGCATTGCGGCAGCGCCTGACGAATCCCGCCACCCCCGTGCCCGAAGCCGAAATCCAGCAGTTCATGGCCTCCAACCAAGACGACTACCTGGCTGATCGCGTCAAGGGAGACTGGATCGTTGCCGCCGCGCGTGCCGGCGATTATGCCACCGTCAACCGACTCGGTCCGGTGGTCAGCAGCAATGCCTCCATCGACTGCGCTCGCATCATGGCACGACACATGACCGGCCAGGCTGTCACCGAGCAAGAAGCCATGAAGGCTTTTTCGCCGGTAAGTATGTGCTGGAGCATGCTTGACCAGCTTGTTGAAGACCGCATCGTTGGCTGGGAAGCCTTGCAGTTCGAGCTGCGCGCCATTCTGGAAACCACCAATACCGGCAATGCCCAGCGAATGGCGGCGTTGATGTTCGACGGCGCCCAGATGCGTTCCTATGCGGCGTTGATGAAAGACGCCCGCAAATGGCTGGCCACGCAAAATGCCCCGCAGACCAAAGAAGAGCGCGAGCTCATTGCCTTGGCCTTGTCGCGTTTGGCTCGCTCCAACGATCGCCTTCAGGCCGAATCGTATATCGAGCAGAACTGGGCGTCCAAGCTGCCTAAAAAAGATATGGAATGGGTGTGGAGCCAGTTCGGCCTGGTGTCAGCGCTGAACGTAGAGCCTCAGGCCGTGCGTTGGTACCGCCGCTCGGGCAGCGGCGCCAAGACCGATTACAACCATGCATGGGAAGTTCGCTCCGAACTCAGACAAACTCCCATCGATTGGAAACGAGTCGAACACGCCATACTCAAGATGTCGGCCCAGCAGCAGGCTGAGCCCGTATGGGTGTATTGGCGCGGAAGGGCCGTTGCCGGCCAGGGCGACCCTGCCACCGCTCGCAAGTTTTACGCGTCGCTTCGCAACGAGCTTAGCTTTTATGGCCAGCTTGCCGTCGAAGAGCTGGGTGAGCCCCTTGTATTGCCACCGGCTCCACCACCTGTTAGCCAAGCCGAATTTGATCAGGCGTATGCAAACCCGGGATTGCAACGCGCGATCAAGCTGTTCCGCCTGGGCTGGCGGCCCGAGGCGGTGCCTGAGTGGAACTTCGCGCTGCGAGGCATGACCGATCGCCAGTTGCGTGCCGCGGCCGAGGTCGCCCGCTACGAGCAGATCTACGACCGTGTCGTCAACACATCGTTGCGCACCACCGACGAAATTGACTTCACCCAACGTTTTGTGGCGCCGTTCGAAGGCCGCGTCACCGAAAAGGCGCGCGAAATCAATCTGGATCCCGCGTGGGTGTACGGGTTGATCCGGCAAGAGTCGCGCTTTATTACCGACGCACGATCGCGCGTGGGAGCATCTGGTTTGATGCAGTTGATGCCGGCCACCGCACGCTGGGTGGCCAAGAAAATCGGCATGACCAACTTTACACCGTCGTCCGTGAACGACTTTGATACCAATACGATCTTGGGTACGCGCTACCTGGACATGGTGTTAAGCCAGTTGAACGGTTCGCAGTTGTTGGCGACGGCCGGCTATAACGCGGGCCCGGGGCGACCAGTGCAATGGCGCTCCAAGCTCACCGGCCCTGTGGAAGGTGCGGTGTTTGCCGAGACCATTCCATTTACCGAGACCCGGCTGTACGTCAAGCATGTCTTGTCCAACGCTGTGTACTACTCCATGTTGTTTACTGGGCAATCTCAGTCGCTCAAGCAGAGGCTTGGTACCGTCGCGCCGCAAGCCGCGCGTCAGGTTGCTTTGCCGTAACGTGTGACCGGCGTGACGGCGCAACGTAACCCTCGTGAAGTTTCGGATCCGGCAATAGAAGGTCTGGAGGTCTACGTAGTTGGCGGAGCCGTTCGCGATCAGCTGTTGGGACAGCCGGCCGGCGACCGCGACTGGGTCGTGGTGGGCAGCAGGCCTGAAGACATGACCGCGCGCGGCTTCTTGCCCGTTGGCGGGGATTTCCCCGTGTTCCTGCACCCGGTCACAAAAGAAGAGTATGCACTGGCACGGACTGAACGGAAATCAGGTCGCGGCTACAAGGGCTTTACTTTTTATACCGGTACCGACGTCACGCTCGAAGACGACCTGCGCCGTCGTGACCTGACAGTCAATGCCATTGCCCAGGCGCCGGATGGCACCCTGGTTGACCCCTGGAACGGCCAGCGCGACATCCAGCAACGTATCTTGCGTCATGTCGGTGAAGCGTTTGCTGAAGACCCGGTGCGCTTGCTGCGGCTCGCGCGTTTTGCCGCGCGCTTCGGCGATTTTTCCATTGCAACCGAGACCATGGAGTTGTGCCGCCAACTGGTGGCCGATGGCGAGGTGGATGCACTGGTCCCCGAACGTGTATGGCGCGAGGTGGCGAAAGGGCTGCAAACCGAAAGCCCTGCGCGCATGTTCGTCGTCTTGCAGCAGGCAGGAGCATTGGAAAGGGTGATGCCCGGCCTCGTCTTTGACGAAGACATCGCACGCCAGCTGGATAGTGCGGTGCGCCGAAAGTTGAGCCTGCCGCAGCGGTTTGCCTTGCTATGTCGAAAGTCGTCAGACCCGCAGGCCGTGGCGCGCCATGTGAAGGCGCCCACGGAATGCATCGACTACGCCAGGTTGCTGCCATCACTGTTGGAGGCATTGGGGCAGATCTGCAGCAACGCGGTAGGCGATGGCGTTGCCCGTAATAGGGAACACAGCGCTAATTCAGACGACGCCGAGGCGTGGTTAAACCTTATTGAAATCACTGACGGTTTACGCAAACCTGATCGTTTCGTAGGCCTTCTTGAAGCTGCAGAATGCGTGTTGCCCGTGGATATGGTGGCGTGGCGCGGCAGACTGGATGCCGTGCGAGCTGTTGACGCGGGGGCCATTGCAAAGGCAGTTGGCAAAGAGCCCACGTCGATCAAGGCGGCAGTACGAGCGGCGCGCTTGGAAGCATTGCGATAGCCGCTTTCCGGTTAACGCTGCGGGCAGGTGGACAGTACCCCTTGCTCTTGCTACCGTATGGACGACACTGCCTCGAAGGCAAGTCATCAACAATGAAAACAAATCCATACTTCGAATAAATCAGGAGGCACTCGTGGCACGAAAACTCATCAATCCGTCTGCGTTACACCCTGCTCCGGGCTTCAGTCACATCACCGTAAGCGAGCCTGGCACCATGGCGTATATTGCGGGCCAGCTTGCCTGCGCGCCGGATTTCTCGATCATTGGCGGTGACGATCTTGGCGAGCAAACCAAGGCGGCAATGCGTAACGTGGGCATAGCGCTGAAGGAGGTGGGCGCCTCATGGGAGCACGTGGTGCGTCGCACGATCTACACCTTGCATCCTACTGAGTACGAAGTGATTACGGCTGCCATCGAAGAAGTGCAGGGCAGTACCGATCATCCGGCTCAAACCATTTTGGGTGTGACCGGTCTGGCGGTGCCTGGTGCACTCATCGAGATTGAGGTCACCGTACGCCTGCCGTAACCTGTTCTTTGAAAGCTGCCCGGCGAAGCGTTCACCGCTGGGCAGACCTTTGAATGTATCGGCTTAGTAACTGCTTCATCCACGCATAGCCGCTGACCATCACAATGCCGGTAGCGACCAGTACGGCGCCAATCAGAAAGCTGACGTCCAATGGCTCATTCAATAGCCAGACGCCAAAGAAAATGCCGAATAACGGCGTCATGAATGAAAACACGCCGATTCGCGACGCCAAGTATTTGGTAAGCAGCCAGAACCAGCCAAGAAAGCTGATGAAAGCGACAATAATGCTTTGGAAAGCGAGACTGCTGATGGCCAATGCCGTCGGCCGAAAGCTCATTTGCCCGGAGATCAGTGCAGCCGAAAACAGAATCAGAAAGCCGCCGATCAGCTGATAAAGCAAGGTCTTGCTGGCTGAGGTGTGAGATAAATCGGTGCAGCGCACGACAACAGTCGTAGCGCCCCAGGCGGCTCCGGCCAGAACACCCAGGAAGTCGCCTAGCAGCATGTTGCTGGCGTTGGGTGGAACGTTCCCGCTGTCACGGCCCGCGAAGGCCACGACTAGGCCGATGAAGGCCACTAGTATGCCCATCCATTGGGCGAAGGCCAGCTTCTCTTCGGGTAGTCGCCAATGCAAACCGATGGCGGCAAAGAAGGGGGCGGTATACAGGAACACAGCCATGTGTGAGGCGGTGGTATAGCGCAGTCCTTCACCCAGGAACACAAACTCAATGCCGAACAGCGCGCCGACGATCAAACCGGGTTTCCAGGTTCCGTCGGCCAGGTTAAGCGCCTCGCCCCGCCAGGCCATCAGCAAGGCCACCAGCACGGCGGCGACACCAGACCGAATCGCGATCTGCAATACAGGGGCGACGTCAACGGCAGCAGCCTTGATCGCGATCTGTTGAAACCCCCAGATCATGCATAGCACGACCATCATGCCGAACGCGCGGCCGTCTATCCCTTTGCGATCCTGCATCTCCCTTTCCTGCTCCTTGTTCTGTCGTGCTACGCCTGTGTCGGCGCTTTTGCTTTTTGCAGCGAAGGCGGCCTGCCGCGCTGGTTGGGACGGTTACAAGCGATCGCGCCGATCTCCGTGAAGGAAGCCCATCAAGGGAACGTCAAGCCCGCGTCCTACCGCCATGACCTTGAATAGCTCACCCATTTCCGCTTCGGACAATAGCTTCTGCACCGGGCCCACAACCTTGGCGTAACCTGCCGCGTCGTGTGGGTCCAGGCCCGTCAGCAGCTCGATAAGGCCGGCGTTCATCAGGAACCGTGCTTGCGAAGTGTAGCCGAGAATATCCAGACCGCCTTCGAGTGCGGCATCGGCCATCGCCGTGAAGTCGATGTGGGCAGTGATGTCTTGCAAGCCAGGATACAGCAGCGGGTCGGCGTGGGCGTGGTGCCGGAAATGGCACATAAGCGTACCTTCAGCGCGTTGTGGATGATAGAACTCACGCTGGGGGAAGCCGTAATCGATGAGCAGCGCAGCGCCTTTCTTGAGCCAAGTGCCAAGCTGTCTTACCCAGGCCTCGGCCTGAATGTTTATCTCGGAACGATACCCCGGCAAAGGCGGCACTCGCTGTGCCACCAGTGCCTGAAGCGTTTCGTCGGCGGGGCGCTCGCCCAGTACAAAAAAGGGCTGTGCGCTTTCGGTTCGGGGCGTGCCCGGATCACCTAGCCTGACGCCCATTTCCACCAGCTCGCCAGCCTCGTTCCATCGGAAGAGCGTGACAGGCATGGCGTCCAGGACCTCATTGGCAATGACGCAGCCCTTGAACGTGTGTGGCAGCGCGTCGAGCCATTGGACGTTCGCCCGCATGCCAGTCAGGCGTTGGCGCTGACGTTCGCGCAGGTCGGGTGAGACTTCAAGAATCTGGTACTGAGGCCGGATGTCGAGCAGATTGAGTGCTCCGATCAGGGCTTCGGCCAATGCGCCCGTACCTGCACCGATTTCAAGTATGGTCTTGGAGCCGGACGCAGCAAGGATTTGCGCAACTTGCCCAGCCAGCGCCTGGCCAAAAAGAGGTGTCAGTTCCGGACCAGTCGTAAAGTCGCCATCGGGATTCTCGCTGCCGAATTTTGTGCTGCCTGCCGTGTAATAGCCCAGCCCGGGCGCATACAGGGCATGCTGCATCCATTCTTCGAAAGGCATGAATCCGCCCTCGGAGTGCTGGATCCGATATGAGAGATATTCCTGCATCGCGCTCAGATGTGTTGCCGAGTCGGCGTCCAGGGTAGGCAGTCCGGTAGGGGCTGAAGAGGGTCTTGCCGTGTTCATGGTGCGGGGCGGCTGTCGCCAGGTTGCTTCTCGTGCTGCTCCTGCTTCTTTAAAACGCGTAGCGAGTAAATCATGGCCACAAGGAAAGCAACGAGTAAAGCCACCACGAGGGCGACGACGAAGTTGCTGAAGATTACCCAGAGTGGAATGACCAACAGGGCGGCCAGAAGCATGGGGCGGTTGGCGAGCTGTCTCATGTAGGAATTACTGAATGTACTGCCTGGGTACACGAAATCGCGTTCCCTTTGTATGCCTCTAGTATAGGAGGTAACGGGTTTCGGTCTCCAGTCTGATGGGCGGCATTCGTGATTTACCTGCTCGCGCACTACCACCACACCAAACAAAACGGGCGCACCCTGAAAGGATGCGCCCGATGAATCTGCTCACTGCTGGTTCGACGCTAGCGCCGTATCTGGCGTGTTACGCGAACTGTCCTTGACGACGTGAGCCTTTGCTTTTGCCGGCGGGTTTTCCACCAAAGCTCGGGCGCGCGCTGCGTTCAAAGCGGCCCTCGTCGGCCGAGGAACGAGTGCTTGCAGGACGCGATGCGGTACGTGGCGAGTCGCCAAAGCCAGGACGATCCGCACGCGGGGCGCGAGGCTTGGCAGTTGCGGGTCGATCGGCGTAGCCGGATGGGCGGCTGGTAGCCGCGTATGAGCGTTCACCGTGTCCTGCATTGCGCGTTGCTGCGCCGGCGCGGTCTTCGAATCGACGTGCCGGACGATCTCCGTCACCGCGGCCCTCATAAGAAGGCTTGCTATCGAAGCGAGGTTTGGCGCTGCGGCCGGACTCGTCATCGAAGCGCGGCTTGCTGGGACGCGCGGGGCGATCCTCAAAGCGAGGCTTGTCACCCCAGCTTTCACCGCTCTTGCGAGCGTGCGAAGGCTTGCCGCCAAAACCGCCACGCGGGCCGTCAAAGCTCTTGCGAGGTTTACCCTTGCCCTTGCGATCGCTGTAGGTCGGACGCGCCGTTTTGGTGGGCTCCAGACCTTCAATCACATTGGCAGGAATGGGCTGGCCAATGAAGTGCTCGATGCGGCGAATCTTGTGGCGCTCGGAATGCGTAGCCAATGTGAAGGCCAGACCACTGTTACCCGCGCGGCCAGTACGACCGATACGGTGAGTGTAGTCTTCGGGCTGCATCGGCAGATCGTAATTGATGGCATGGCTGATGCCCTGCACGTCGATGCCTCGAGCCGCGACGTCGGTTGCCACCAGCACTTGCAAACGGCGCTTCTGCAGCAAGCCGAGAGTGCGCGTACGCTGACGCTGATTCATGTCGCCGTGCAGCGATGCGGCCGAGAAGCCTTGGTCCGCCAGGCGATTTGCCAGGTCGTCTGCGCCACGCTTGGTCGACGTGAATACGATGGCCTGGTCAAGGTTGGTGTCGCGAAGCAGGTGGTCAAGCAGACGCAGCTTGTGACCGGCGTCGTCAGCGTACAGCAGGCTCTGCGTGATGTTGGCGTGCTTTTGCTTATGACCCGAAACTTCGATGCGAAGCGGCTCCTTGAGCATGTCGCGAGCGAGGCGGGCAATTGTGCCGTCCAGAGTAGCCGAGAACAGCAGGGTCTGGCGCTCGGAGGGAGTTGCTGCAACGATGGTCTCGATGTCTTCAATGAAGCCCATGTCGAGCATGCGATCGGCCTCGTCCAGCACCAGGGTGCGCACGGTCGATAGATTCACGCGACGCGCCTGCAAATGATCAATGAGTCGTCCAGGAGTCGCAACCAATACGTCTACGCGTCGCGACAACGCTTTTAGCTGCGCACCATACGGCATGCCGCCAACGACGACGGCAGTGCGAAGGTCGGGGATGTGCGCGCCATACGATTTTGTGGCGTCGGCAACCTGCATGGCCAGTTCACGGGTTGGTGTCAACACCAGCACTTGCACGCCGCGGCCCTTGTTGGCTGGCGCACGAGCGATATGGTTCAGAGCGGGCAGCATGAAGGCGGCAGTCTTGCCACTTCCGGTTTGAGCCGAGACCATCAGGTCGTGGCCTTCCAGAGCCTTGGGGATGGAGGCTTCCTGCACGGAAGTGGGCGCAGAAAAGCCTGCCTTCGTGAGCGCAGACAACAGTTTGGGTTCAAGACCCAGGTTTTCAAAAGACATGAGATACCTTTGCCGAACGAACGGCACACTTAGCGCTGGCGAGAAATTGAGCCTTGGCGCTGGTTGATTGGAGCATCGTGCCGACCGAATCAACCTAAGTGAGCAGCGCCGGATATTTGGCGTGGCGAAAGGCTAGGGGGTCAGGAAGCGATGGTGTTCGGCATGGGTGCTGAGGATTCAGACAACTGCTATGACACAGCGAAGCGCTGTATGAAAATGCCGGCACTTGGTTAATGCAGTGCACAAAGTATACGGGCAAAGCGCGTATTAGGGAAACCCCTGATCGAATCTACGTTGTTTGAGGACCACGCCTTAGGCATTCGCTTGGCCCTGCATTACTGCATTTCCTCGCGGGCAGCCGCCTCAACTTCGTGCGCAATCCAGCGCAACTCAATCCACTAAAAAACTGTTGATTTATTTTTTACTCACATGTAAATTTACATAAACGTAAAAACATAAGGGTGGAGTCATGAGAATGGAAATGCAGGGGCATGTTTACCCTCCGTATCGCTTACGTATCGATAAGGGTCTGGCGAGCAAGTTATTGCGCTCCATGGGTATGGAAGAGACCGATGCAGTCCCCGCCACGTACCTGATCTTTTTGCGCGGAGAAGCGCAGGGTGTGAACTTGTTTACTGACCTGGACATCCCTCGCAACAAGGCGCTGCATGGTGGGCAGAAGTATGAATGGTTCGAACCTATCGGGTGGGACGACACCTTGCAGGTGACGGCGACCGTAGAAAAGATCACCGAAAAGACAACCAAGAGCGGACCGCTCTGGATCGCTGATGTTGTGTACGACTACCAGCGCGAATCTGACGGCAAGCCGGTTCTGCGTGAACTGACGCGGATCATTAAAAGGAGCTGAAAGTGAACTTGACCACGGGTAGTACTGTTCTCCAAGTGCAGGTGCCGGGTTCTTCAAAGCAGGCGATAGCCTTGTTCTCGGAAGCGACCGAAGATCCCAACCCGATTCACGTAGATGTTGCTTTTGCCAGGGAATGCGGTTTTGACGAAGTGATTCAGCAAGGGCCCATGACCACGGCCTATTTCGCTCAACTGCTGGCCCGCGAGTTTGGCCAGCATCGGCTGGTGTCGCTCGAGCTGGCATTTACCGCGCCGGTTTTTCCAGAAGAGCCACTTACGCTGTCATCGACCGTAAGCGGCGTCACAGACGTAATCGAGCTGGAACTCAAAGCTGAGAAGGCCGATGGCACACCCACAGCCAAAGGCACAGCGGTCGTGCGCGCTGAGGCAGCCGCATGAAAGCCTTGCGATCCGTGATGGTTTGTGGCGGACAAGTCGGGAAGTTCGGCCGGCAACCTGCTTCTACCCTCGCAAGCCTGGCAGGGCCAGTCCTTGCGGGGACATTAGCCCAGACGGCGATCAAGCCGCGTGACGTTGAAGCGGCCTTTATCGGTAATGGGTTCGGAGGTCTGCTGCAGAATCAGGAAACCATTCTTGGTCAGGTATTGCTCAGTGAGCTGGGACTTGGACCCATGCGGGTTCACAACGTAAAGAACGCGTGTTCGAGTGGATCAGACGCAGTCCATTTGGCGTGGTCCTCAATTGCCTATGGTCAATACGATTGTGTACTGGTCCTGGGCGTCGAAAAGATGACGCATGACGATCCCAAGGTCACCATGAGCGCGTTGGCGTCTGCATCGGATCGCACACCTACCAACGCAGGCAGGTCTGTATTCATGGACCTCAACGCCGAGCGTGCGCAGCGTTATATGGATCGGTATGGAGCCACTCCAAGGCACTTTGCCCTGTGTACGGTAAAGAACCGACAGCATGCCCTACTGAATCACAAAGCCGCGGTGCATCAGTCATTGACTGTTGAAGAAGTACTTGCCGACCGAGTGGTGGTGGGGTCGCTGACCCGCGCCATGTGTGGCGGCATAGCCGATGGAGCTGCTTCTGTGCTTCTGGTCAGCGAGGCCTTCGCTCGTCGAAATGGTCTCAAGGGTACATGGCTGCTTGCTTCGGCTGTCGAAGGTGGTGACGCGCAGCGCGAGCACGGTCCTTCCGTCACAGCCCGATGCGCCCAAGCCGCCTACGAACAGGCCGGCCTCGGGCCGGGCGAGGTATCACTCGCCGAAGTCCACGACCCCACTGCTCCCCAGGAAATTCTCGATATCGAAGATCTGGGCCTGTGCGGCCACGGGGAAGGATATGTCCTCCTCGAAAGGAACGAGACATCGCTGGGGGGCAGATTGCCGATCAACGTCTCGGGTGGGCTGACAGCCAGAGGTCACCCGGTAGGGGCAACAGGCGTAGCGCAGATAGTAGAAATAGCTGAACAGCTCGAAGGACGTGCCGGAAGAAGTCAGGTGGAGGGCGCGCGTGTCGGCCTTGCACAGATGGCCGGTGGTCTGGTGGGAAATGATTCAGCGGTAGCGACTGTTCATATTTTGACGAATTAGAAGGAATACGCATGAACGGAGAAATTCCGAGCGCTTACGAGTTGTTCATCGATGGAAACTGGAGTCCTTCTGGTTCGGAAGAACGCTTGAACTGCTTTTGTCCCGTCAATGGCGAGCCACTTACATCGGTGCCCATCGCCAACGCCGCGGACGTGGATCTTGCAGTACGGAGCTGCACAAAAGCCTTTCCAAAGTGGTCAGCCACGACAGCCAAAAAGCGCCAGCAATTACTGCTCGACTTGGCCGACAAGCTTGTTGAACATGTCGAGCGTATTGCATGGATGGAAACCGCGAACACCGGCAAGCCCATGCGCGAAAGCGTGGCCAACGTGCATACCGCTGCCGATCGTTTGCGCTACTACGCAGGTGCGTGTCGCGCGCTTGAAGGGCGCATTTTGCCGGTTACCTCTGACATCACAAGCTACGACCATCGCGTTCCCTTGGGGGTGGTGGGAGTTATTGGGGCCTGGAACTTTCCACTGAATATGTTCATTGGAAAGATTGCCCCCATCATTGCGGCCGGCAACTGCGTGGTCTACAAGCCTGCCGACGCGACCCCTGTCACAACATTGGAAATTGCGGCACTTATCAGTGAGGTGCTGCCGGCAGGAGTGGTGAATGTTGTGACGGGCACAGGTCCGTTAACTGGCGAAGCCATGCTGGCGCACCCCGGCATCAGGATGATTTCTGTCACGGGCTCCAGCGCTACGGGCCAAAAGGTAATGCAGGGCGCATCGAAGACGATGAAGCGGGTCACGCTGGAACTTGGGGGCAAGAACGCACAGGTTGTGTTTCCGGATGCAGACCTGGACCGCGCGGCACAAGGCATTCTTTTAGGCGCGTTCCTCAATCAGGGGCAGGTCTGTACGGCAGGATCGCGCATCTTTGCGCATCAGGATATCGCTGAGGCCTTGAAGGCCAAAATCGTCGCGCTTATTCCAGAGCTGCAAATGGGCGATCCGTTCAGTGATCAGACCCGCATGGGTACCTTGGTCTCCAAAGAACACCTGGCGCGAGTCATGGATTACATCGCCATCGGCAAGAAAGAAGGCGCGCGTGTCTTATGCGGCGGCGAACTTGCCCAGATTCCCGGACTGCCAAACGGGTTGTTTCTGCAAGCCACTTTGTTTGATCAAGTCACACACGACATGCGTATCGCACGCGAAGAAATATTCGGGCCCGTGGCGACTTTCCATGAGTGGAATGATTACGAGCAAATGCTGGAGGAGGTTGGAGCCGTCGATCAAGGACTGGCGGCAGGTATATGGACCTCCAGTCTCAGCCAGGCGCACTCCACGGCGCGTCGCATACAGGCGGGACGAATATGGGTGAACTGCTACAACCTCTTCCCCTCCGGCGCCTCTTTCGGCGGCATGAAGGCCAGTGGTTTTGGACGCGAGGACGCCTTCGAGACCCTATTTGAATTTACAGAAGTGAAGAACGTCATTATCGATTCGGCAGATTCTTACCGCCGATTTTATGGTTGATCTGAATCTGATCACTTATGCATATCTAGCGAGGACACTATGCAAAACGTAGCGGAAAAACTCGAGGCGGGCTCGGTATCGGCGCAGGACTTTCGTCGGCAAGACCCTGAGTTTCAAGAGTTGATGCTGAACATCATCAGCATTCATGTGGCAAGTGAACTTTACGGTGCCGATTGCTTCGAGCGAAGCATTCTGCGCGGGCCAACCCCCGAGTTCAAGATGCGCATGGCCAAGACGGTGATGGAAGAGTATGGCCATCACCTGCGGTTCCGAAGTCTGATGGAAGAACTCGACCTCGACTGGGAAGAGTACGCCCGTCGTAAAGGACATCTGACGACTTTCGACACACCTATCGATTCCTGGGCTGACCAGGTCGTCTTCTTGGCGTTGGTCGATCGCGCGGCAGCACATCAGTTCCGCCACTTCGTCAATTCTCCTTATCAGCCTTTCCAGAAAGCCTGCCAGGAAACACTCAAGGAAGAGTATGGGCACGTCGGTCTGGGCATGGATGGGGTTAAGCAGCTTCTGGAAACTGAAGCCGGCAGGGCCGAGGTGAAAGCAGCCGTGGACAAATGGTTGCCAGTGGGCTTGCAATCGTTTGGTGGCGATGGCTCGAAGCGAAATGCAGCATATCGCCGCTGGGGGATCAAGCAGGACACCAACGAGAACATGCGGCTGGCCTACTTCCAACAGGTCCGAAACATCATCACCCAGGATTGGGGCATCGACGTTCCGGAAGACATGAACGAAATCTGGCGTTCCGATGGCGACGATACCGAGCGCGCATATTGATCCAACGGTCTCGCTGAACGACATGGCCCGCTATCAGATCAAGGTTTCCGAGTCCGACGCATCTGTCTGCGCTGAAGAAGGTGTGTCGGTACTGGACGCTTGCCTGGAAAGTGGCGTGGGACTTCAGTACAACTGCCGGTCGGGCGAATGTGGCGAGTGTATGGCGACCTTGGTCAGCGGCACCGTCAAGGAGCTTGAAGGAGCTGACCCGGCCATTTTCAATGACGAGCATAGGGCCGACGGGAAGATCCTGACCTGCATGTGCTATCCAACATCAGATCTGGTGCTTTCCACCTGTCTGACCGAGGGGCCACAAGCAGTCATAGGGCGACACCATGTCCACGTCACAGAAGTCATTACGCACGGACCCAACATTTATGAGGTCCGCATGAGGTCGGATCAGCCGATTGAATACCGCGCGGGGCAGTATTTCGAGTGGGTTGTTCCCGGCGTACCAAGCAACCGGTCGTATTCCGTTGCGAACCGCCCTGGTAGTTGTGAACTCGTCTTTCACGTGAAGGCGTATGAGCAGGGCGCAGTCAGCCAGTATTTGCGGCAGGGGCGTTTGCTGCCAGGGGACCTGTTTGAACTGGTCGGTCCGTATGGCACCTTCGGCTTCGGCTCCCAAACGGATGCGCCGGCGGTGATGGTTGCGGGGGGCACTGGCCTTGCCCCGTTATGTGCCTTACTCGAAGAGAACTTTGCGCGGGGAAACAAGCGAAACATCCAGCTGTTCTTTGGGGTGCGTTCGTCTGTTGATCTGTACTGGCTGGACCGTCTGCAACATTGGGCAGAAGCACACCCCCAGTTTGAATTCATTCCCGTCGTCGCCGACCTCGACAGCAGTCCCGGATGGGACGGTGAGCGTGGGCTCGTAACAGACCTGATCCGTCGCAGATTGACCGACGCTATGGGCTACGAGGCGTACTTGTGCGGCCCCCCTGCAATGATCGACGCAGTTTCAGATTTACTGATAAGCAAAGGCATCGACGAAAGCGATTTGCACGCGGATCGATTTCTGGCGGTGGCTTAATCACGGAGACACATCATGCATTCATCTGTAACGCCGCTCAGCGGAAACATTGTCGATTACCTTTTTGAGCGCTCCTTGGGTACCGACCTTGCTTCGCGCGCGTTCCTGAGTGCCGCAGACGGCGACATCTCGTTCAATGAACTGCACGAGCGCACCTGTCAGGTCGTAAATCTGTTGGGCAGTCTGGGTATCTCGCGCGAAGAGCGTGTCATGTTCAGCGTGTTGGATGGGGTGGAGTTCGTGTCACTTTTCCTGGGTGTCATGAAAGCCGGGGCGGTAAGCCTGCCCATCAATACGTTCCTCACCGCCAAGGACTATGGCTATTACCTTCGAGACAGTGGCGCGCGCATGCTTGTCATTGACGAGGGTCTCGTTCCGCTAATTCAGCAGGTGGCAGAAACTCAGGCGCTACCCGAGCACGTGTTTGTAGTGGGAACGCAAACAGGCGGCTTTCGCTCGTTCCATGACGCAATCAGGGACCAGGCTCGGCAGGCGCCAACTTGCTCATGTCATGCGGATGATGTGGCGTTCTGGCTGTACAGTTCGGGCAGTACCGGCGATCCAAAAGGCGTACTGCACACCCATGCCCACATTCATGCATCGTGCGAGCTCTTTGGCCTTAACACCCTGGCTATCGCTCAGGACGACGTCATTATCTGTCCGCCCAAAATGTTCTTCGCCTACGGGCTCGGCTTTCAGGTGTATATGCCGCTGCGCGCCTGTGCCAGAGTGGTCGCCGATGCACTGCCCGCAAGGCCCCAGCGAGTCTGGGAGCTGATACAACAGCATCGTCCCACACTGCTGGTTGCCGTGCCGACACTTTTCTCGGGGCTCATCGACATTCTGCGTCATGTCGACAAGGACACCATCAAGCGTGTGTTCGGGCCGCTTCGATTCTGCGTAAGTGGCGGCGAGGTTCTCGCGCCGTCGCTGGTCCGAGCCTGGAAAGAGCTCACCGGCACTGACATTCTGGATGGAGTGGGTACTACCGAAATGACTCACATGTTTGTGATCAATCGTCCCGGCCAAGTCGTGCCTGGGAGCTCCGGCAAGGTGGTCGAGGGCTATCAGGTCCGGCTGATCGATGAGAGCGGGAGGGACGTGCCTTGCGGCGAAATTGGCAACATGTTTGCGATCGGTCCTTCAGCGGCACAGCAATACTGGAACAAACCAGAGAAAACGGCTGCCACCATGCATGACGGTGGAGTACTGACCGGAGACAAGTTCTACCAGGATCAGGACGGCAACTTCTTCTACGTCGGACGGAACGACGACATGCTTCGCGCCGGAGGCATATGGGTGTCGCCTGCCGAAATCGAGAGCACCTTGCTCGAACATCCCGACATTGCCGAATGCGCGGTTATCGGAGTAGAGGATGAGCATCGCTTGGTCAAGCCCAAGGCATATATCGTCCTGCGCCCCGATGTAAATGCCAGCTCCGAGCTGGCAGAGGCCATCCGCGAAAGTGTGCGGGCGAAGCTGGCTCACTACAAATGTCCGCGCTGGATAGAGTTCACAGATAGTCTGCCCAAGACCGCAACCGGAAAAATTCAACGCTTCAAGCTTCGACAGATGGCCCAGGCCTGCACGCAGAAAGAAGCCGTGGCCGCCCGCCAAAGTGCCTGAATCAGGAATTCACCGTGTGGTGAATGAATGACAACAAGAAAGACCCCACAGAGACATCCCAAAGGAGAGCGTGTATGAGTAGAGCAAGGAGTATTGTCGGGCCGACGCGCAGCAGGCGTGGCGTAGGCCTGGCGGTGGTAGCAGCTGCGATCGCGGCTGCGCCCTTTGCCATGGGCCATGCGGCCGAACCTCCGGTCAAGGTAGGCTTCATGCTGCCTTACTCCGGTACCTATGCCGCGTTAGGAGCCGGTATTACCAATGCCTTCAAGATGGCCATCGATGAACAGGGTGGCAAACTGGGCGGCCGTGCGGTCGAGTACTACTCGGTTGACGACGCGTCAGATCCCGCCAAGGCAGTTGAAAATGCCAATCGTTTAGTCAAGCGGGACGAAGTGGATGTGATCATTGGTACGGTGCATAGTGGCGTATCAATGGCGCTGGCAAAGGTTGCGCGCGATAGTGGAACACTATTGATCGTACCCAACGCGGGTGCAGATGAAGTGACCGGTGTGCTCTGTGCCCCTAATATCTTCCGTACATCGTTCTCGAACTGGCAGCCGTCTTACGCGATGGGTGGAGTGGTCGCCGATAAAGGTCATAAAAAGGTCGTCACACTTACCTGGAAATACGCGGGTGGCGAACAGATGGTGGCTGGATTCAAGGAGTCATTCAAAGCAAAGGGCGGAGAGGTGGTCAAAGAGCTTTATATTCCGTTTCCCAGCGTCGAGTTCCAGCCATTCCTGACCGAAATTGCCAGCATCAAGCCTGATGCGGTGTATGTATTCTTTGCGGGTGGAGGGGCGGTGAAGTTCGTGCAGGATTACGCAGCGGCCGGCCTCAATCGTAATGTTCCGTTGTATGCGAGCGGCTTCCTGACCGAAGGTACGCTCGAGGCTCAAGGCCCCGCGGCAGAAGGCATCCACACTACATTGCATTATGGGGATGGTCTGGATTCGGCTCGTGATAACGCATTCCGCGTGGCGTATAAAGAAAATTATAAGCTCGAGCCAGACGTATACACGGTACAGGGCTATGACGCCGCTCAGCTTTTGATTGCTGGGGCCAACGCCGTACAGGGCGACATGAGCAATCGAAAAGGGGTTGTCGCAGCCATGGAATCCGCCAAGATCGACAGTCCGCGCGGGGCGTTCACCATTTCAAAAGCGCATAACCCCGTGCAGGATATTTATCTTCGCAAGGTACAAGACAAGAAGAACTTGATTGTAGGCGTGGCCAGTGAAGCGCTGGAAGATCCGGCTCGCGGATGCAAGATGTAAAGAGTGTTTATGCGCGCTTAGCGGCGCAGAATGTGGAGCAAGGCAAGGCGCTATTTGCGCCTTGCTGTTTTACGAGCCACTTTGCGGGCCGGGGCGCTTGCTGATGCTTTTTCGATAGTCGATGCAAGATCGGTTACTGCCGCTGTATCGGGCAAAGGCTGGGCCACCTGGTGGGGTTGACTCAAGCCCTGGCTAACAAGGTTGAAATAGGTATTGATCAACTGCTCGATGGAAACTTCCTTGTCGGGCTTATACCAACGGGCCAGCCAATTGCACATTCCAAGAATTCCGAAGGCAATCATCTTCGGGTCGCCAATCGCCTGGAACTGCCCGGAAGCCTGTCCTTCGGCGACTAATGCCGTCCAGAGTTTTTCGTATGTTTTCCAGACCCGGGTCATCGAGGTCTTGACGGGATCGCTGGTGCCCATGATGCCATCGCGCAATGTGATGGTCATTTCAAGACAGTGCCGGTCAAAACGATCTAGGTGGTTTTCCATTGCCCGGCGGAGCTTTTCTTGGGGAGGCGCGTCGCTGTCAAGAATATCTTGAAGCCCGGCAATCAGGTCGATGGCCTGCGGCTCGATGATGGCGAGCAGGAGCTCGGTGCGATTCTTGAAGTAATAATAAAGTGCTTCTCGTTTGAGTCCCACCGCTTGCGCGACGTCGTCCAATGATGTGTTGAAGAAACCTTGCCTATCGAAAAGCTCGGTTGCGCACTGAATGATTTCCTCGCGTCTGCGCGCTGACTTGGTCACGTTTGTAGTTGGAAGAGTCACGACTTTTGGAGTGAATACTTAATACTTTTATATTACCTTAAAGGTATCTGGAGGGGGGCCGTGGCCGTTGATCCCGCTTACGCGCCAAGGTAGTGCCCTCAGCCGCCATCGTCGACCTTGATGATGATGGCCATGGCGGAATCGCCGGCTGCACATCCCACAAACAATCCATATCCACCTCCGGTCATCACGAGTTGTTCGATAAGCTCGATGATCGACCGAATGCCCATAGGCGCTTGCGGATGTCCCCACACCAATGAGCAACCAAATCGATTCATGGTCAATGGATCAAGCTCCAGTTCTTTCGCCAATACCAGATCGTTGACAATGAATGGATTGTGCGTTTTGACCGCCGCCAAGTCCTTCGGTTTGAGGTTTGCAGCCTCAAGAGCCTTGCGAGCGGCCGGTGCCGGCGCAGCCGGCATGAATGCGGGTTTGACCCGCGCCTGACCAAAGGACACTATCCGAATTCCGATGTTTCTATCTTTTGAGAAATCGGCTGCGCGGTCTGCCGTTGTGAGCAGCATCCCGGCGTTGCCATCGGCTGGGTGAGTCTGGCCACCGAACGTAACTGTGCCTCCTTCGATCAGCGGTTTAAGTTTGGTCAATCCCTCTTGAGTCGTGGGGAATATGCCTTCGTCGCCGTTTAGTGCAACTTGCTCGCGCTTGAATCGAGCATCGGGCACGCTGAACGGCAAGGTCATGAACCGCTTGAGGAAGGCGTTGTCGTTTTCGAGGGCCTCCTCGTACTGTTTGTAGCGGACCAAGGTGAGTTCGTTCTGCTGCAAAGTTGTCAGGCCGTACTCTGCAGCGACGTTCTCCGCCGTTCTCAACATGTTTACCCCTGTATAGGGATCGCAGTTGAAGTTATCCAGAACCCAGTTTTCGTGCTCGCCGGTACCGCCGGGCTCGTGGGGTGCCGGGTAATAGATATGTGGACCGTTTGAAACTCGATCTGCGGCTATAGCCAATGCGACGGTCGCATCACCTTCACGCAGCGTCGAAGCGACGGACTGTAGCAATCGCACACTCGTGGCGCATGCTTGGCTGATGGTGGGTCCGCCGACATGCTCAGAGCCCATTAGCCCCATCAGCCAAGGCAAACCAAAGAAGGCGCCTTTTTGCGGTACCGAAATACCCAACGCCGCGTGGTCGAAGCTATCGATTTCAATATTGCGTCGATCGAGTTCATTTTTGGCGACGTGGGCGGCGAAGCGCAGGCTGTGCAGATGAGCCAGGCTTCCTTGCCATCGTGTGAAAGGCGTGGACCAATACGCTCCGTAGGGAATGGCAATGTGTGTCACGACTGTGATGCTCCGGTGCTTGGCTCTCGTTCGAGCACGACGATGTTCGCGTCAGATTGTCTTGCTTCGTAAAGCTGGCGGACTTCGTCCTCGTGCAGACTAAGTGCGATCCGCTGGTTGAGGTACCCCTTGTCGGTAATCTCGCCTTTTTCCAGTGAGGGCTGGGCGTTCAGTACCAGTGCGCGCATGGGACACTTCGACGAGCTTGCCCCGCTGGCGACACGCATTTTCTGCAAGCTTTCGGCAATGAATTGCCGTAGATCGGACTGGGGTACTTGCTGTGTCGCTTCAGACGGAAAGATCAGCAGACCGATCTCGTCTTTCTCGTGACCTGTAATGACTACGTCTCGAGCGTAAGGGCTGAGTGCAGAAATTGCTTGCAGTCGCAGCGTACCGACTGACACCCAGGTTCCGGTAGTGAGCTTGAAGTCCTCGGCGATTCTGCCGTCGAAGGCGATGCCTTGCTCGGGATCTTGGTCGTTTACCAGCTTGCAAGCGTCGCCAATCTTGTAGAACTGATCTTCGTCAAATGCATTGGCAGTCAGATCGGGCTCATTTACATAGCCAGGGAACACCTGTGGTCCTTTTATGCGCAGCTCCAACTTGTTGTTGTTGGGGATGAGCTTTAGCGTGGTTCCGGCTACCGGAAGGCCTACGCAACGCGGGCTGTCGTTCATCCAGTGGATAAAGGTACCTACCGGACCGGTTTCGGTAGAACCAATCGACGACGACAGCATGATGCGTCGTCCTTGCGTCTGCTCGATAAGTCGGTTGAATCGGTCCCATGTGTTCGTGGGCAAGGCGGCGCCGGCATAAAACCCCACCTGTACGTTTTCGAATGCCTTTCGCGCGGTGTCTAGGTCGCGTTCCAGTATGTCGAGCATGAAATCGTACGCGCGCGGAACGTCAAAGAAAAGCGTGGGCTGCACTTCGCTCATGTTCTGAACTGTCGTCTTGATCAGGTCGGGTGTGGGGCGACCTTCGTCAAAAAAATACGTGCCGCCGTTGGCCAACATCATGTTGAAGTTGAAGTTGGTGCCGAAAGTGTGACTCCAGGGCAGCCAAGAAAGTAGCTTGGGCTTTTCGTCGAGCAGGAACGGCCAGGCAAGTTGAATCTGCTTTTGATTTGCGCAAAGCATGCCGTGTGTGTTGATGACGACTTTCGGCAGGCCGGTTGAGCCGGAAGTGAGCAGGTGCTTGGCAGCGGTGTCGGGTGTTATGGAATCAAATGCGATGGCTACCTCGTCGGTTTCTCGCGTGTCGCCCAACTGCCCGATGGTCAAGCACGCTGGCAGTGCGTCGGCGTGTTCGCTGATGACGACGGGGCAGCCGAGGCCCGCCGCAGAGATAGCGCCGGCAAACATATTGCCGTCGGCAGCGTAAATGACAGATGGCTCCAGCTTTTGCAGCACCCCGGAGATTTTTGTGTAATCTTTGGTGGGCCAGGAGTATGCGGTCGACACGGAAGTAAATGGCCGACCTATTTGGAGCGCAGCCAGCATCAAGAGCGCCTGTTCGATGTTGGCAGATGACAGCGCCACAATCGGTTGATGCCGGCTGACGCGCAGGTCAAGCAGGCCTTGAGCCAACTGCCCGACTTTCTGTCGGGTCTGCTTGAACGTCAGACTTGTCCAGCGCCCGTGGCGATCTTTCTCTGATAAAAAAGGCGCGTCAGGCGTATGCTGCGCCCAGTATTCGAGCCAGTCGCCGATGCGCCTCGCCACCGGACCCAAAGGCTGATCGTTCGACAGGATGATGGTTCCATCATCCAGGACTTCATGGCGGATGGCGCGTTCAGCCAAGCGCGGCATTGAGCTTATAACTTGCATGTCTCCCACCTTTTTATTTGAGAAGTTTCCACTTTCCTTGGCTGACTTCAATCAGGGCGACGGCATCGCTACCGAGACTGGCGTGGTTCGATGAAGTCATGGTGCTTGATCCATGAGTCAGCGGTAGATTCTCGACCTGCTCGAGGTGATCTCTGATTGCAGTACGAAATTCCGGTGTGCCCGGCTTGCCTTGTGAGCGAGCTTTGGAAACAGCGTAGTCAAGCAGCAGATAGGCGTCGTAGGCGTAGGCACCGAAGGGGTTGAGGCTTCCGGCGCCATGGCGACCCTCGTATAGCTTGACGTAATCAAGCGCTACCTTCTTGGACGGGTTTTGGTCATCGAGCTGGTCCGCGACCAGTACCAGGCCCGTAGGACAGATCATCCCTTCGCCGGCTTGCCCCGCGACGCGAAGGAAGTCGTTGTTGGCGACACCATGGTTCTGAAAGAAAGTTCCTTCGTACCCCAGTTTGCGCAGTGCGTGCATGGGCAACGCGGCGCCGGTACCGCTGGCACCAAATACAACAGCGTCTGGCTTTGCCTGCTGGATACGAACCGCCTGAGCGGTGACAGATTGGTCCTGACGGCCGTAACGCTCATTTGCCACGAGGGTCATGCCGAACTCTTCCGCCAGAGGGCTGACCTCGCGATGGCCGGCTTCTCCTTGGGCATCTGCGAAGCCGATATAGGCAATGGACTTGATGTTGCGCTTTTTCATTTCTTCAAATAGCGCCCGGTACATCACTCCGTAGCTTTGCGGTACCGAGAAAACCCATTTGTTCTTGCCCGTATCGAAGGGGGCTAGTCCAAGTTGTGCAACCTGCAGCTCCTCTGCAACTTGCGCTATGGCAAGCGAAGTGGGAGTCGTGCTCGACCCGATGATGGCGTCGACACGGTCGCTGCTGATCAGCTTGCGGGCGTTCTTTGCGGCCGCGCTGGGGTCAGTGGCGTCATCAAGGATGATGTAATTGACGGGGAGCCCGCCCAACGTATTCGGAAGCAGTTCGACGGTATTGCGTTCAGGTACGCCAAGCGATGCGGCCGGTCCAGTGGCACTGACAGAAACACCAATTGTGAGGGTGTCTTGTGCGGACGCTACTGAAGTGAAGCTTCCTAAAGTGGCTGCTAGTGAAAGTGCGGCCACGGCGAGTCTCAGGTGAGGTACGTTACTCATGATTCTTGTCTCCGGAAGGTTTTGATTGTTTTGGTGCCTGCCTCTCGCCCTCTGTGGGGCGATGAGAGCAGAAAACTACATGAGATACAGCGACTGCAAGATTGGTATTGATCGGGGTTGAACGCCAGGCTGCCCGAAATAATGGATGGCCTGAAGACTGGCCGGTACTGGCTGATGCAGCACGAGATGTTTTACGTATACGTAAATTTACTCTCTTGTAAAAAATGCGTCAATGCTCCGCAATCGGCTCCGTCTTGCGGGTTGTCCAAAGCGTGATTGACCGAAATCAACAGGGCTGCCGTTTCGGGCAAAACATGTCGGAAGTAATAGCGTGCGGTATCGAGCTTGGCTTGATAGAAAGGTGGATCTCGCTCCAGCTGCTGATCCGCGAGGTGCGCGGCGCGTATCCAAAATCCTGCTAATACGCCGTGGCCGATCAGACGCAGAATGTCCGGCGCAACTTGATGCGGAAGATGGGGATGCGAGTTTGTATCTGCCATTACGCGTGTAATGCTGATCTCGACTGCATCGAGTAAATGGCTCAGTTCCTGGCACTCGGCGCTCATGATGCCGGTGTCGTGTGTGGAACTGCGCAGTTCCTGGAGCATCAGCGTGAGTTGATGGCCCTTATCGGCGATGATTTTCCGCAATACCAAGTCCACTGCCTGTATTTCATTGGTGCCCTCGTAAATCATGGCAATACGCGTGTCGCGCAAGTATTGCTCGATGCCGGTATCCTGCACAAAGCCGTGGCCGCCAAAAATTTGCAAGGCCTTGCTGACGCCGTCGAAGGCCTGGTCCGTAGCCATAGACTTGAGCACAGGAGTCAGCAAAGAAAGCCGACCCTGGCATTGTTGTCTGGTGGTCGGGTCGGGATGACGCAGAGCCTCGTCCAACAGTACGGCAACATGGTAGGCAAGCATGCGGAAGCCTTCCACATACGCACGCTGTGTCATGAGGAGGCGTTGCACCGGAGGGTGACAGATGATCGGGTCTGCTGTGGATTGATCTGGCGGCGAGTCCCCGCGGTCAGCGGCTCGCATTTGCAGGCGGTCGCAGGCATAGGCCAAGGAAGTCTGCCAGCCAACCTCTGCAGTAGCTACGCCTTGAATGCCAACGGCAAGCCGCGTGGCGTTGATCATCACGAACATGGCGGCAAGCCCCCGGTGAGGCTCACCGATCAGCCAGCCAGTTGCGCCCTCGAATTCCATACGGCACGTAGCGCTGCCGTGGATGCCCATCTTTCGTTCAATACCCGTACAGGTGATGGCATTCTTGGCGCCCAGCCCACTTCCGCTGGGCAGGAGTTTTGGAACCAGAAACAAGGACAGGCCCTTGCTGCCGGGGGGAGCATCGGGCAGGCGTGCCAGCACCAGATGAATGATATTCTCGGTGATGTCCTGTTCGCCGCCAGAGATAAAGATCTTGCTGCCGCTGACGCGAACCGAGCCATCTTCCTGAGGCATCGCGCGGGTTCGCACCAGGCCCAGGTCACTGCCTGCGTGGGGTTCAGTCAAACACATGGCGGCCAGCCATTTTCCGCTGACCAAGTTCGGTAGGTATTGACTCTTGAGTGATTCGCTGGCGTGCGCGCTCAAACATTCGTAGGCGCCTCGAAGCAAGACCGGATACATAGCCCAAGCGTGATTACAAGCGCCAAGCATTTCGTACAGAACGGTGTAAACGGTACCTGGCAGGCCCTGACCCCCGTAGGCGGGATCGCAGCTCAGCGAGGGCCAACCCCCTCTAACAAATTCTTGAAAGGCCTGAGCGAACCCAGGGGGTGTCTTTACCTGGCCGTTTTCATAGGTGCAGCCTTGCTGGTCACCTACGGGATTCAGCGGGAGCAGCACATCTGTGGAAAAACGCCCTGCCTGTTCGGCTATTTCCAGAATCAAGGCCTCGTCTACGTCCTCGTATCCCGGCAGGGCTGCAAGGCGCGACGGCGCACTCAGCAAGTCAGTCAGCACAAACTGAAGGTCTTTTAGCGGTGGTCGGTAGGCCAACATAGGTGATTTCCCTTGCGCAAGACGAACACGTAGGTTTAGCGAGGAGGCAGGCGCAGCGCACCATCCAGGCGAATGGTTTCACCGTTTAGGGAGCGGTTCGTTACGATGTGCGCGGCAAGCGAGGCAAACTCTGCGGGGTCACCGAGTCGCTTGGGGAAGGGGATGCTTGCTGCCAGGGTTTCCTGCACTTTGGGAGGCAGTTCATTGACCAGGGGAGTGCCAAAAAAGCCAGGAGCGATTGTCATGACTCGTATTCCGTACTGTGCAAGGTCACGGGCAAGCGGCAGCGTTAGGGAAACCAACCCGCCCTTGGCTGCGGCATAGGCCTCTTGCCCGACCTGGCCATCATAGGCTGCCACGGACGCCGTGCAGACTATGACGCCACGCTCATCGTCTTCGAGTGGTTCCAACTTTGCCAGGCGTGCAGCGAATAGGCGGGTGATATTGAAGGTGCCAATCAAATTGATATTGACGATTCTGCTGAAGTGTTCCAGCGGAACGGGTTCGCCTTCTTTTGAAATAAGTCGCATGGCACCTGCTACTCCCGCGCAGTTGATCAGGACGCGGGCAGGACCGTTTATCGTTTCAGAGGCATCCAGTGCGTCCTTGATGCTGCTCGAGTTCGTGATGTCGCAGGTGGTGGCGAAGCAGCCAGTGTCCGCTGCCAGCTTGCTCGCCAAGGATTCGTTTACATCCAGAATCGCCACTTTTGCTCCCGCACGAGCAAGGTGGCGTACGGTCTCCGCGCCTAGCCCCGACGCCCCTCCACTAACCAAGACGGATTGTCCCTGCAACTCCATAAATGTCTCCTCAATGATGAATTTATTGCTTTTGACAGGCCGGCGGCACTACACGTTTGGCAGCATCCTATGGCGGCCTGGATACTGTGCGGTCTAATTTTTACGTTTATGTAAATTTACAGTAAAGTAAAAAATGGTGCAATGACTTTTCGGCGATAGCGTGCCGGCGCCATTTGCCTCATAGAGGTGGATGCTACGGGGCTGGACGGGAGAAGGAAATAGGGGAGAGGGCTGGGAACGCGTGGTCGACTAGGCCGACCACTATGATCGGTGCACGCGGACGATGAAAAAGGAAGGGCTTAGCATTGAGCCAGACCGTCGCGCAAAGCCTCGTGATAAGCCGGCAATAGCAATTCTTTCTGTGCCCTCATCGCAGCCCATTCCCGTTGCTGCTCTGCGCTGCGCAAGGGGGGCGTCGCCCAGATGGCTTCAGGAAAATGGGTGTCGAGTTGCCACCGCGGGATGACGTGCCAATGCAGATGGGGCACCTGGTTACCGAACTGCGCCAGATTGACTTTAAGCGGCCGCAGCGTCTGGCGCACGGCAGTTTCGATTGCCCACACGACCTCCATGATGTGCTTGCGCGCGTCCTCATCAAGGTCGGTCATTTCAGCAATGTGCTGGTGCCAGATGACGCGGGTATAACCGGGAAACTCCGTGCCGCCCACCGCGATCACGCGCAACTGATCATTACGCCAGATTATGTCCTGGGTGTCGGCAGGCGGGCACAGCGGGCAGGAAAGCGGTTGCATTCGATCTAGAAGAAGAGTTCTTGCAAAGCCAGGCCAGGCTCCTCGGCGCGCATGAAGCGTTCGCCCACGAGGAATGCCTGAACATCATGAGAACGCATGAGGTCGACATCTTCACGAGACAAAATGGCGCTCTCGGTGACGACACGTTTTCCGTCGGGGATAAGCGGCAGAAGATCAATGGTGTTTTGCAGCGATATTTCGAACGTACGCAGGTTTCGGTTGTTGATACCTAATAAAGGTGTCTTGAGCTGCAGGGCAGCGTCAAGCTCGTCGCGGTCGTGAACTTCGACAAGCACATCCATTTCCAGCTCCATGGCCAGACTTTCGAGTTCTTTGAGTTGATCCAGGCTCAATGCGGCCACAATCAGAAGGACGCAGTCGGCTCCAATGGCTCGGGCATGCGCGATCTGATACGGGTCGATCATGAAATCCTTGCGCAGCACCGGCAGAGAGCAAGCGGCGCGCGCTTGGCGCAGGTAGTCGTGCGAACCTTGGAAGAACTGCACGTCGGTAAGGACAGACAGACAAGCCGCCCCATGGGCAGCGTACGAGGCGGCGATCTCGGCGGGATTGAAGTTCTCGCGGATCACGCCCTTGGAGGGCGAGGCCTTTTTGATTTCGGCAATCACACCCGGCTTGCCTTGCGCGATTTTTTCTTCGATGGCGCGGGCAAAGCCCCGTACGTCTTTTCGGCTTTTGGCTTCGCGCAGCACATCGGATTCGCTGCGCATCTGGCGGGCGGCGGAGATCTCGGTTTTCTTGGTGGCAAGGATTTTTTGTAGTATGTCGTTCATCGGTATTCTCCGGTGTCGGCCTATCAGGCAAAGGTGGGCGAGCGCGCCTGGGCGGCTCAGCCTCTGGTGTAGGTAGTCGGAGGATAAACGAGCCACCCTCCGATGTGAATCAGTTGTGGTATTTCTGCGTAAAGGAAGCGAATTCTTCGAGTTTGGCGCGAGCAGCACCGCTTTCGATGGCTTCAAACGCCATTTTTAATCCTTGCTGTATGGAATTGGCTTTATTGCCGGCATAAATTGCCAAGCCAGCATTGAAAGCAACGATATCACGTGCAGCGCCGGGCACGTTGTCCAGTGCCTCTTTGATCAACTGGGCGGATTCTTCACGGTTCTCCACCTTCAGGGAGCGGTTGGATACCATGGACATGCCGAAATCTTCGGGATGGATCTCGTACTCATGGACCTTGCCGTCCTTCAGCTCGCCTACTAAGGTGGGGGCTCCCAGGGATGCCTCGTCCATTCCGTCTTTTCCGTGCACGATCAATACGTGTTTCGAGCCCAGGCGCTGAAGTACACGAACCTGAATTCCGACAAGGTCGGAATGAAAGACACCCATCAACTGATTCGAGGCATTTGCAGGGTTGGTCAGTGGCCCAAGAATATTGAAGATGGTCTTGACACCGAGTTCTTTGCGAATGGGTGCCACATTTTTCATGGCGCCGTGATGAGCTGGCGCGAACATGAAACCAATACCCACTTCTTCGATGCATTCGTTAATTTGCTGTGGGTTCAGGTTGATATTAATGCCGAGTGCCTCGGCCACATCCGCACTTCCGGATGAAGACGAAGCACTCCGACCGCCATGTTTCGCAACTTTAGCCCCAGCCGCAGCAGCCACAAACATCGCCGCTGTCGATATATTGAAGGTCTTGGTGCCGTCACCACCGGTGCCGCACATATCCAGCAGCTCGTCCGGGTTTTGCGTTTTAACCTGCAGCGCGAATTCGCGCATGACCTGAGCAGCGGCGGTAATCTCGCCGATGGTTTCTTTCTTGACGCGAAGACCCATGATCAGGGCGGAGGCGATGGCCGGCGTCATTTCGCCCTTCATGAGCAATCGCATCAGATGCAACATTTCCTCATGGAAAATTTCGCGGTGTTCAATGCAGCGCGCCAAGGCGTCGGTGGGTGTAATGGTCATGTTTGTTCCTAGTCTTTAAATATTCAAGAAGTTTCGCAGCAGGGCGTGGCCGTGCTCGCTGAGTACCGATTCGGGGTGAAATTGCACGCCGTACACCGGAAGGCTCTTATGGCGGACACCCATGATCTCGCCGTCGTCGCTGTGGGCGGTCACCTCCAGGCAGTCGGGCATTGAATCGCGATCTATGACCAGCGAGTGGTAGCGCGTAACGGTGTAGGGTGAAGGCAGCCCGGCGAAGACGTCGGTGCCGCTATGTGTGACGGGCGAAGTCTTGCCGTGCATTTGCCTTCCGGCTCGAACGATATCGGCGCCGAAAGCGGCCCCTATCGACTGGTGTCCCAGGCATACGCCAAGAATCGGCACCTTGCCGGCGAAAGTGCGGATAAGTTCCACTGAGATTCCCGCCTCTGCCGGCGAACAGGGGCCGGGCGAAATGCAGATTCGATCGGGTTGTATCTGAGCGATCTCTTCGAGCGAGATCTGATCGTTGCGAACGACAGTGACGTCTTCACCGAGTTCGCCAAAATAGTGCACCAGGTTGTAGGTGAACGAGTCGTAGTTGTCGAGCATCAGCAGTTTCATGGGCTTGCCTTGATTCGTAGTATTCGCCCCGCTGGTAAGTCCTGCGAACGAGCGAAAGAAAGATTGGTATCGATGTGTCGAATCAAGCCGATACGCCATCGCCGTCCACGCGCGTGGTCGTCTGCATGCCAGGCGCGCAGGGCTAGGCTTGCATGATGAACGGCGGTGGAAAATGTGGGGATGGACATCGGTGTAGCTCCTTGCTTGGAGCCGCCGTGCCGGGATGCGGATTTGCTGCTGACTGATTGAAACTTGCCTACCGGTACGGCGGCAAGTTGCGGTTTTTGACCGCGACGACATGCCGCTTCTTATGAGAAGCGCCACCAAATGGTGTTGAAGCAGGTCGGGTTCAGTAGATTCATGACAAATAATAGTAGGCGTTGCTTCGGAATACATACGAAGCTGGCGGTAAGTTTACACGATAGAGTTCAGATCCGTCTAGCTATCGCACGGCCTACGCTTACGAATGCTTTGCTATTGAGCAACGGGGACACTGCTTTCCTGTACCAGCTTTTCGATGTATGCCAAGGCGGCGTCAACCTGGTCAACCAGAATCAGGCACAGATCGCCCGGCTCCAGTCTGGTCAAGCCGCTTTCTATCGCCTCGAATTCACCGTAAATCTCTGCGATGTCGTTGGTGCGTCTGGCTCCTGCCAAGCCTTGTCGCAGTAGTGCCATGACCTCGCCGTCGCGGCGGCCGCGTTGGCATCGGTCTTCGTAGAGCACGACGCGGTCAAAGGCGTCCCCCAGAATTTGTGTCTGGCGACGCAAGTCTTCATCGCGACGATCACCCGGGCCGCTGACCACGACGGTGCGCCTGTTTGCAGGCAAGGTATCCAGAGCGCGCACCAGCGCCAGCATGGCATCCGGGTTATGACCATAGTCGACAATAATTTCGGCACCTCGTAAGTGGAACCGGTTAAACCTGCCCGGAGCCGTGCCGGCATCGCTCACAAAAGTACGTAGACGCTCGCGAACACCGTCCCATGGCAAGCTCAGGGCCCAGGCGGCCGCAACGGCTGCCATGACGTTTTCCACCTGAAATGGCAGGCGGCCGTCGTCAGTAAGGGGGATATGCGCCAGCGCTAGGTGCATGACCTCATCCTTGTGGGCGGCGACGATGGTCTGACCATCTCGGTAAACGACTTTGAAGCCCTGCGCGTGGTGCGCGGCAACGACCGGATGCTGGCGATCATGGGCGAAGAAAATAACCTCGGCCGGGCAACTGCCAGCCATAGGTACCACATGGGGGTCCATGGCATTGAGCACCGCTGCGCCGCCCGGTGCCACATTTTCGACGATGACTCGCTTAACCACCGCCAGGTCTTCGACCGTGTGGATGAAGTTCAGGCCCAAATGGTCGCCGGCGCCGATGTTGGTGACAACCGCTACGTCACAGCGATCGAAGCCGAGTCCTTCGCGCAAGATGCCACCGCGAGCCGTTTCGAAAACCGCCGCGTCCACATCCGGGTGCATCAGGACATTTCGGGCGCTGCGAGGGCCGCTGCAATCACCGACGTCGATACGGCGGTCTCCTATGTATACGCCATCGGAATTGGTCATTCCTACGCACTGGCTGCTACCCGCCATCAGATGGGCGATCAGGCGTACGGTAGTGGTCTTGCCGTTCGTGCCCGCCACTGCGACGATTGGTATGCGCCCATTATCACCGGGCTCGAACAGCGTCGAGATAATGGCTTCACCGACAGGCCGACCCTTGCCGAACGACGGCGACAGGTGCATGCGCAGCCCCGGAGCGGCATTGACCTCGACGATGCCACCGCCTTGCTCCTCGAGCGGGCGAAGCACCGTGTCAGCGACAGCGTCCACGCCGCAAATGTCCAATCCGACGGCTTTTGCCGCCGCCACGGCACGCGCGGCAAATTCAGGATGAACGTCGTCTGTCACATCGGTGGCGGTGCCGCCGGTACTCAGGTTTGCGTTGTTTCGCAGTACCACGCGCGCTCCCGGCATGGGCGCCGAATCAGGCGTGTAGCCCTGCCTGGCCAATGTGGCCAACGCGATGTCGTCAAGCCTAATCTTGGTCAGCGATGTACCGTGACCCTCTCCGCGGCGAGGATCCTGGTTGACTTCGTTTACCAACTCGCGGATGCTGCGCTTGCCATCGCCGCTGACACTGGGCGGATCGCGGCGTGCGGCCGCTACCACTGCATTGCCCACCACCAGCAGGCGGAAGTCATGGCCGGGGATGTAGCGTTCCACTATGACATCGCTGCGATATGCCGCCGCCGCACGATAAGCCTCGTGTATTTGTTCACGGGTGGAAATGTTGACGGCCACACCCTTGCCCTGATTGCCGTCACGGGGTTTGAGCACGACCGGCACCCCGATTTCCTGTGCAGCAGCCCAAGCGTCGTCGGCATCTTTGACCGGCCGGCCCACGGGCACGGGAACACCGGCATCCTGCAACAGGCGCTTGGTCATTTCCTTGTCTTGGGCTATGGACTCGGCAATCGCGCTTGTTTGGCAGGTTTCGGCTGCCCGAATACGTCGCTGCCTGTGTCCCCAGCCGAACTGAATCAAGCTGCCGCTCGTCAAGCGTCGAAACGGAATGTCGCGAGCCAGGGCTGCCGCGACAATCGCTCCCGTACTGGGGCCCAATCTTTCCGACTCATCCAGGTTGGCCAGCGCTTCCAACGCTGCATCCAGATCGAAGGGTGTGTCGTCTAGCGCGGCGGCGATCAAATCGCGCGCCAGTGCGAGGGCGTGGCGTCCTACTGTTTCTTCGCCGTACTCGACAACAACTTGAAAAATTCCCGTCTCGACTGTCGGAACGCATTGCGAGAAGGTGACCGCGCATCCCGCATGCGACTGCAATGCCAGCGCCGCGGCGCCCAGGGCACAAGCGAGTGGTACAGCCCTGTCGTGCCCGGCGGGTTGCAGGACGCCGATTGCCGGAAAGCGCGCGCGAAGTCGATCTTCGAACCCCGGGATATTGGCTATGTCGCACTCGTGCCAATCGCAGGACACAATGGCCTCCAGCGCGGTACGGCGGGTCCATAAGTTAGGTCCCCGAAGGGCCCGGATGCGAGTTACGTCCATGTCTCTTGTCTTGGATGCGAGGTTTGGGAAGTGTTTCAGTGGCTGGTGACCAAGGCCGGGTGCGGCGCTCCTTGCGTTTGAAGGCCTCCGCGCAACGTGGCCGGCGATAGTCCAAGTGCCCACCCGGCGCCAATGGCTGCCAAGGTCTGTTCAAGCGTGCGCGCCATGCGAGTGTCTTGCGCGATGGCATCTACCGGGAGCAAGGGCGTGCGGACCGGGCCAGAGGCAAGGGTTACCCAATTGCTGGTCACGACCACGGCACGTCCACCTTGCGCCAGGTGTTGGGCGATGGCCGGGGCTTCCTCGTCGCATCCAAACAGAAGAACCTCGCCGTCACATAAATCGGCCAACCCAGCCACATTCGGATCTGTGCCGTTCAAAACGGCGGCACCTTCAGGCAGCACCACGTCTACCTGGGTGCGAATCACGTTCAACAACTGTTCTGGTGTTTCGATGGACAGGTCGGGAAGAGTCATCGAGGTGTCGAGGTCGGTGACCACACCTATCTGGCACCGATCATAGGCAAGCCCCTCGGTCAGTATGGCCCGGTTGTCGTTTTCCACGACTGCAGCATCCACGCTGCGATGGCGCAGCAGGCGGCGTGCCGGCTCCCAGTGCGCGGCGTCATCCCGTTCGAGCGCGCGACCGTCCATATAAAGCCCCGTGCTACAGGCGAGGCCGACACGCATCCCGCTGATCTGCAGCAAATGAGCAATAAGGCGCGCCACGGCGGTCTTGCCATGGCTGCCGGCGACGCCCACGACGGGAATTCGCCCTTGATCGCCATTGGGGAACAAGTGTTCGACAATCGCTTGCCCAACGGGTTGAGGTCGGCCTTCGGCCGGGCGTAAATGCATCAGTAGGCCTGGTCCGGCGTTCACCTCGACCAGTGCTCCTCCCTGTTCCTCGAGCGGACGAGAGATGTCTTGGGTGACCAGATCAACCCCGGCAATGTCCAGACCCACAATACGTGCAGCCAGGCATACGTGCTCGGCGACGCTCGGATGTACCAGGTGCGTGACGTCGAAGGCGACGTTGCCGTTCCGCTGAATAAGCACTTGCGTGCCTTTGGCCGGCACCGACTCACGGTCACATCCCTGGCGCGAAAGCTCGAGTCGAACTGCCGAATCAAGGCGTACAGGATTGAGAGGGTGTCGTTCAGTGCTGCCGCGTCGTGGATCGCTATTTAGCTGCAGATCGATAAGGGCTGCAATACTGGATTCGCCATCACCAGTCACCCACGCTTCCATGCCTCGCGCCGCCGCGACCATGCGGCCGCCCACCACCAGAAGGCGGTGTTCCACGCCCGGGATGAAGCGTTCGACAATTACATCGCTGCCTTCTTTGCAGGCGACATCAAATGCAGTGTGTATCGCCTGCTCGGTGTTCAGGTCGGTGAAGACGCCTCGTCCATGGTTGCCGTCCAGTGGCTTGATGACAACGGGCGTTCCGATTTGCTGGGCGGCGTCCCAGGCCTGTTCGTGGGTGGAGACCACCATGCCTTGAGGCACCGGCACTCCGCAGCTTTGCAGCAACTGGCGGGTTAAGTCCTTATCGCGTGAAATGCTTTCGGCAATGGCGCCGGTCCGGTTCGTTTCAGCTGTCCAGATGCGCTGCTGACGTGCGCCGTAGCCGAACTGAACCAGATTGTGATCATCGCTTAAGCGTATGGTGGGGATGAGGCGCTCTTCAGCAGCGGCAACGATGCATGCCGTGCTTGGCCCCAGGTAATGCCTCTCCACAAGATCCCGCAGCGTGTCGATGGTGCGAGGCACGTCGTACGGTCGGTCTTCGATCGCTGCCATTACCAGATCTCGCGCTGCAAATAGGGCAGCGTGCGTGACCTTTTCGTCGTAGGCGCTGACCACCACGCGGTATACGCCGGGTTGAGACATCTCTCGTGCCTTGCCGAAGCCGCCCGGCATGCCGGCAAGGTTTTGCAGCTCGAGGGTGATATGTTCAAGAATATGGGCCGGCCAGGTTCCGTCATGTAGTCGGCGCAGAAATCCGCCCCGTTCTCCGTAGCTGCACCGATGCTCGATCAATGTGGGCAACCAGCTTTCCAACCGTTGAGCAAAGCCCGGTATCAAATTGGACGGATAGTTTTCCAGTTCACCGATGTCGACCCAAGCTTCGAGTACTGGCGGATAGGTCCAGATGTTGGGGCCACGCAACGACAGCACATCGACAATATCGATGTATTTTTTTTTCATGGAAGTAAGCAGAACGCTAGGAGAGAATGAAAGATTGCTGTATTCGATGCGGCCGCCACGTACGGGTTGCCAACATCCGAGTAGGATATCTGATAACAACCGGCGCGCCTACGGGGTCGTATGCCCCATTTAGCAAAAAAGTAGAAGAAACGGGTCGTCTGACTCAGTGATGCTGACAATTTCCTGAAAATTCGCTTCGTGGCAGCTTATGGGTGAACCGCTTTTAAAAGACAACCAGACCACGCTGCTCGACCACTTGTCGGACGGTGAGACGATTATTGCCTGGACGAGGTTGGACCTTGATGCTGAATTTCGTTTTAACGAAGGCCTTCTCGCGCTCACCAACCAGCGGCTCTTGGCGCGCGATGCAAACGGCTGGCAAGAGTGGAAGGTGTCACCCGACCTGGTGCTGGTCACCCATGACCATTCCGGTGTTGCCACCCTGGAGCTGTGCAACGGCAGCCGGCGGCTTCAGGTCTGGCACCATACGTTGGGCTTGACGCGTTCGGTCAACCGGCTGGCAGAACTGTTTTCCCAACTCGTGGCCGGAGAGTTGCCGCCCCTGGAGCCCGAGCCCTTGCCATTGGAAGGCGCCAGACCCGAGCCCAAGGAACAGAAGCCCAAGGTTTGGGCGTTATTTAGGTTGTGGCGCTTTGCGCGGCCCTATCAAGTGCAATTGTTCATAGGCTTTGCCCTGACTGTGCTTGCCACTGCGGCTACTTTAGTTCCGCCGTATCTGACCATGCCATTGATGGACGAAATTCTGATTCCCTTTCAAAACGGCGTGCCCATTGATTATCACAAGGCGGGGGGCTATCTGGCAGGGTTGCTTGGTGCCGCTTTGCTTGCCTGGGTTCTGGGTTGGGCCCACACATATATATTGGCGCGGGTCAGTGAGCGCATCGGGGCCGATCTCAGAAACACGGCGTACTCTCATCTTCAGCATCTCTCGCTCGAGTATTTTGGAGGCAAGCGCACCGGTGATTTGATTTCTCGGGTGGGGGCGGAAACCGACCGCATCTGCCTATTTCTCTCCCTGCATTTGCTTGATTTCGCGTCGAACGTGCTGATGATCACCATGACTGCGGGGATCTTGTTCTATATCGACCCGTGGCTGGCCCTGGCCACCCTGGTGCCGCTGCCCTTCATTGCCTGGATGATTCAGTCTGTACGCGACAAGCTGCGTTTCGGCTTCGAGAAAGCCGACAGGGTGTGGTCGGAAATCACCAGCGTGCTGGCTGACACCATTCCCGGCATTCGAGTCGTAAAGGCCTTCGCCCAGGAAAAACGGGAGATCGGGCGGTTTCGAGAAGCCAATCGGCGCAACCTGGTGATCAACGACCGGGTGAATCGGGTGTGGGCGCTGTTCTCGCCAAGCGTCACGCTTGCGACAGAAATCGGCTTGCTGGTCGTGTGGGTGTTTGGTATTTGGCTTATCTCCGAGCACCATATATCGGTGGGCGTGCTGGCGGCCTTTTTGTCTTATATAGGACGTTTCTACCTGCGGCTCGACTCCATGAGCCGTTTCATATCGGTGATGCAGAAGGCGGCGGCCGGTGCAAAGCGCATTTTCGACATCCTTGACCGCGTTTCAAGTGTGCCGCAAGCAAAAGAGCCGGTGCAGCCGGGTCGTATTCAAGGCCGGATAGAGATTAGGCAGGTGGGGTTTCGCTACGGCAATCGCCAGGTGTTGCAAGGGCTGAATCTGGATATCGCTCCCGGTGAAATGATCGGACTGGTGGGGCATAGCGGCTCGGGTAAAAGTACGCTGCTGAACTTGATCTGCCGGTTTTACGACGTGTCGGAAGGCAGTATCAAGGTGGATGGCACCGATTTGCGTCAACTGGACATTGAGGCGTATCGACGCAATATCGGTGTGGTGCTGCAAGAGCCTTTCTTGTTCTTTGGCACCATCGCCGAAAACATTGCCTACGGCAAGCCTGACGCCACGCGCGAACAGATCGTCGAGGCGGCACGTGCCGCCCACGCACACGAGTTCATATTACGTTTACCGCATGGCTACGATTCGTTAGTTGGCGAACGTGGACAGGCGTTGTCCGGCGGCGAACGCCAGCGCATTTCTATAGCGCGCGCCATTCTCATCGACCCGCGGCTTCTTATTCTGGACGAAGCCACGTCTTCGGTGGATACGGCCACCGAAAAAGAGATCCAGAAGGCTCTCGATAATCTTGTGCGCGGCCGTACCACGATCGCGGTGGCACATCGTCTGAGCACCTTGCGCAAGGCCGATCGGCTTGTGGTGCTGGAGCGTGGACGAGTCATCGAAGAAGGCACGCATGACGCCTTGCTGGCAGGCGAGGGCGCGTACTTCCGGTTGCATGAAGCGCAAGCGCGTGGTGAAACCGAAACACCTTCCTCAGACGATGAAAGCTGGGACGAGGACGACGAATCATGACTGTCACACAAACCTTCACTGCAAACACGCTGGATTGGTCTGTGCAATTCGATACGTTTGGCCGCTTGATACTTGTACGAAGGGGCGGCGAACACTGTGAGGTGACTCCAGTGCGGGCGTTCCCTGTGCAGGCTCCCGACGAAGGGATCGCCTTGGTCGATGTATTCGGGCACGAGCAGGCATGGATCGACCGACTCGACCAACTGCCTGAATCCACACGCCAGGCGCTGGACACGGCCCTGGCCTCTCGTGATTTCATGCCGGTCATTCAATCGATATCAGCGATTACCAGCGTGAACACACCGTCCGAGTGGACGGTTCACACAGATCGCGGTACCTGCGTGCTGCGCCTGCGCAGTGAGCAGGACATTCGCCGTCTGCCCGACAAGAGATTGTTGATTTCCGACGCGGACGGCCTGAGTTTCATGATCTCGGATCCGGCGGAACTGGATCGGGCCAGCCGTCGGATGCTTGACCACTTCCTTTGAGCCATCTGACTACACGATTGGCCAAATTCGGATCAGGCCTGTCCGGCGCCGGATAGCTCGTAAACGCTGCTCTCTATATCTTGACCAAATGGCGGGTCGACAGTTGCATACACGTCACCGGCGAGTGCCCGCGCTTAATGAGTCAACAGGAGAACGCATCATGAATGACATGGTTTACGACGCTTACCGCGAGGACGTCGCTGGACGTGCCAATGTGGCCGATACCCCGGAGCTGCGTGACTATTATGGTGACCTGGAGCGCCTGAGTACGGCTGCTCTTTGGACCATCGCCAACAAGATCGAGCCTTGGCAGCCCAAGTCGGAATCGGTTCCCATGTTGTGGCGCTACCGTGAGTTGCGTGAACATGTCCTGCGTTCGGTGTCTTTAGTGTCGCCGGAAGACGCGGGCCGACGGGTCATTTACCTCAATAATCCAGGGCGGCAAGACGTGGCGGCGGCGGTGGGCTGGCTTTATTCAGGGCTGCAGGTGATGAAGCCCGGTGAGGCGGCGTCTGCGCACTGGCACTCTTCATCGGCCTTGCGATTCATTATGGAAGGTCGGGGGGCTTACACCATTGTCAACGGTCACAAGCTGACGTTAGGCGCCAATGATTTTGTCATTACTCCCAATGGATGCTGGCACGAACATGGGGTGGCCGAAGACGGCCTGCCCTGCATATGGCAGGACGGGCTGGATATTCCCTTGGCCAATGCCATGGAAGCGGGCTTCTTTGGCGTACATCCCGATCTTCATCAGGCTGTCGGTCACCCCATTGATGACTCCGTGGGATTGTGGGGGGCGCCGGGGTTGCGTCCCCAGGACGACAAGTGGAGCAAGCCGTACTCACCTCTGTTCAAGTATCAGTGGGAGCCCACGTACGAAGCGTTACAGCGTTACGCGAAGGTGTCTGACGGCAGTGTTTTTGACGGTCATCTGATGCACTATACCAACCCGGCCACAGGCGGCCACGTGATGGCCACCATGGGCGCCAGCATGCAGCTGCTTACCCCGGGTTTCGTCGGGAAGGCCCATCGGCACACCGGCAGCTTTCTATATCAGGTGGCGAAGGGCACGGGGTATTCCGTAATCAATGGCCAGCGCCTTGATTGGCAGGAGCACGATATTTTCTGTGTGCCTTCGTGGGCCTGGCACGAGCACGTCAATGCGTCGCCAACCGATGACGCATGCCTTTTTTGCTTTAACGATCTGCCCGCCATTGAGTCGATGCGCTTTTATCGCGAAGAGGCGCTCGCCGACAACGGAGGACATCAACCGGTACAGGTCTGAGCCACCGCCGGCCTTTCCGCAACTACAGGCCGCTGGATGCCCCGAAATTCTGCCATGCAGAACGCTATACTTAGTTAAGACAAAGGTGCTTGATGGCGCCTGTCTGCTGGTTTGGCAGGGTTGGCCCTGAGGCGATAGTCCCCAGCAGCTTCTGCCGGTCAAGTCGGCGAAAGTGCCGGCCTAGTGTTGCGGGAGGCCACTCATGGCCCACACAATGACGGAATGGACCCGAACGCTCCTTTCGGGTCATCGCTTGTTGGCGTCGGAAGACGCTGACGAAGTCCGAACGCGCGTGGCGCAGCTGTTGAATGATCACGTACTCGAACCGCGCGGCTCTACGCTCGCTGCGAGACTGAACGGAGTTCAGGCCGATGCGCTTGGTTTATGGATGCTCGAATATGGTGAAGCCGTCACCGTAGAAGAAACCCGTCCAAATGGTGAGTTCCTTCTTGTGCAATTGCCGTTGACCGGCTCGGTGACCGTTGAGTGCGAAGAGGGCGCGTGGACGGTCGGTGCGGGTAGCGGATTGATCATGCCTTCGCAAGTTCCTCACCGGCTTGAGTGGGAGGCTGGCGCCTGTCAGATCATTCTGAAAGTACCGCTGGCCCGCTTGCGCCTCGAGTTCGAACATCTTACGGGGCGTTGTCCCGGCGATGCGCTGAATTTTCACAGAACGATCACGCTTGAATCCAGTGATGGTAATCAATGGAGTGCGCTGATGCGCTATTTCTGCGAGCAAGTGGCGCATCCCCAGCAGTTGGGGTGGATGAAAATCCGGCTCGCCGAAGAGGCACTGATGCGCCATTTGTTATGCGCGCAATCGATCTCTTTGCAGGAACTCTATCTGGAAGAGGAAAGCCGGCAGATGCCACGTCGATGGCAACGAGCCTACGAATTCATTCAAGCGAACCTGCATCAAGATCTGACCCCTGAAGATATCGCCCGGCATAGTCATACGAGCGTTCGCACCTTGTCGCGAATGTGCCGGTTAAGTCATGGAGTCAGTCCCATGCAACTGATGCGCGATCTGCGCTTGGACCGAATACGCCACGATCTTCAGCATAACTCGTTTGACGCCAGTGTTTCGGAGGTGGCCATGCGCTGGGGCTGGACCCATCTGGGACGTCTCGCTGCGGCGTATCGTGAGCGGTTTGGTGAGCTCCCCAACGAAACGCTTGCGTCGGCGCGAACGCGTGGCCGGATTCGGTCACAATAGCGGGTGTGGGCTACCCGAGTGTTGTTAACGCTTATCCGTGGACGGCGCGGCTGTCAGAGGGCGCTTGTGCGCGTTCGTTCATACCGTAGTCGCGGATGACTTCCGCGATGCGCAGTCGGTAGTCGGTAAAGACACCGTTTCGGCCGTTTTGCTGGGCTTCGCGGTGGGCTTCGGTATTGCGCCACTGCTTTACCGCGTCTTCATCGCGCCAGAACGATAGCGAAAGGATTTTTCCGGGATCGCTGAGGCTTTGGAATCGCTCAATGGAAAGGAACCCATCGATTTCATCCAAACGCGGACGCAGCTGGGCCGCGATGTCTAGATAGGTTTGCTTGCGATCGGGGTGCGGAAGAACTTCAAAGATGACGGCGATCATGCGTATTCCTTGTAGGCGTCGCTGCGGATGGGCGGTGCGTCAGCTTGTGCCGGTAATGATTTTCATGGTTTCAGGGTGTTGGGAGGCCTCGTCGAGCGTGCCGTGAAACACGATTTCGCCCCGCTCGATGACGTAGATGCGGTCGGCAAAGCTCGGCAAATGATAGAAGTTGGATTCGGCCAGCAGAACAGAGCGTCCCTGGCGGAGGATTTCGCGAAGGCCGTCGCTGATAGTGGGAAGAATAGCCGGAGAAAGGCCTTCGAAGGCCTCGTCCAAGATAAGCATTTCCGGGTCGAGGGCGATGGCACGCGCAATCGACACCATTTTGCGCTCGCCGCCGGACAGCTGTTGTCCGCCCCTATGCAAATACTGCTTCAGCTTGGGAAATATGTTGTAGGCGACTTCAATGCGGTCTTGTGGCGACTTCGCAGTTTTACGAGTCCAGGTAGGCAGCGCGATATTGTCTTCGACGGTAAGGTCGCCGAACACATCGCTGCCTTCGGGTGTATAACCCAGGCCCAGGTCGGCCATGGCATAGGTGGGCAAGCCGTTCAAGACCTGAGACTTCCAGCGGATGTCCCCGCTGTCGAGCTTTTGATAGCCCATGATGCTGCGAAGGGTCGTGGTCTTGCCCGCGCCGTTACGACCGACGAGGCACACCAGTTCGCCAGGCTTTACGGTGAGCGAGATCCCTCGCAGAACCTGATTGCCAAGTAAGGTGACGGAAATTTTGTTTAGCTCAAGTGACATTCGACTGCTTCCCTCAGTGACTGGCCTTACCGACCACGATCGATAGCACCTCTTCGTTCTGGAAGAACTCCGCGGCTGGAGAGTCGGCGATCTTGGCTCCATCTTGCATCGCGATGATGCGAGTTGAATAGCGGGACACGAGATCCATATCGTGCTCGACCAGCATGATGGCGCCCACGTTCATTTTCTTGGCGGCTGCCAGCAAGGTTTCCATGACGTCGTATTTGTCGGCCGTCGACACACCCGCGGTTGGCTCGTCGAGCAGCAGCACTTTCGGGTGCAGTGCCAACGCGCTGGCGACGTCAAGCAGCTTTCGCTTGCCATGCGGCAGCGCCGACGACAGTACATCGAGAGAAGATTGCAGGCCGAAGGCCCGCGCGATGTCTTCGACAATGCGTTGGACCGCATCGTTGCGACGGCAGTTTTGCAACATGCGCCAGCGCAGCCCGGAGTAGGAACTGGCGGCCACAGATAAGGTTTCGCGCACCGTCAGGTCGGGGAAAATATTGACCAGTTGAAATGCTCTGGCTAAGCCCTGCGTTGACAATTTGACGATGTCGTTGCTGGTCAGCTTCTCTCCCAGGAACCGAACCTCGCCCGTTGTCGGCAGGTGCAGTCCGGTCAGCGTGTTGACGAGGGTGGTCTTGCCGGCGCCGTTAGGGCCCACAATGGAAACGACTTCGTCGTTGTACACGCTAAGCGTGACATCGCGCAGGGCGACGAAGTCGCCATAACGTTTGGAGACGCCGCGCGCCTCAAGCAGTGGACCGTGCGGGGCGGGGTTGGGTTGCGTCCTCATGGACCGTGGTCTCCTTGTGTTTGAACTTGATGCGGCGTAGCCCGCCCAGAATGCCACCCGGAAGGACGAGCACGATGATTGCCAAAGCCAGGCCGACGAAGAAGCGCCAGTATTCGGTTTCGGCCATCAACTGATCTTGAACCAGAATCATGACCAGTGCCCCCAGAGCAGGCCCCAGGAACTGCTGGAAACCTCCCAGGATCGTCATGAAAACGAGGTGCCCAGAGTGCGTCCAGTAAGAGAGTTCCGGATCGGCAAGGCCGGTAAGCACACCAAGCATGACTCCACCTATGGCGCCGTAAACGGCCGATATGACAAACGCGACGGTGCGAACCCAGCGCACCCTTACACCTAGGTACAGCGCTTTGACCGGGTTGTCGCGCGAGGCACTCAGATGCAGTCCATATGGCGAGCGCACCAGGCGCCACATCAGGTAGCCCAGCAGTACCAGCAAGATCAGGCAATAGTAGTAAAAGGGGCCGGTGAGAAAGCCGATCTTGTTGTAGGCATCGAGCTCCATGCCAAGGAGCGTGGGACGCGGTACGCGCATGCCACTTTCGCCACCGGTGAGGTCATAGAACTTGAATAGAATCGAGTGAAACAGCATGCCGAACGAGAGCGTAAGCACGCCAAAGAATATTCCCGTGAAGCGGCTTGCCACCAACGCGAGGGGTATGCCGATACAGAGCGCGGCCAATACTGCCACCATCAACATCAGTTCGAATGAAGCGATTCCGAGCACTGAGTACGAAGTGGCGGCCGCGTAGGCGCCGACCGCGACGAACATGGCATGTCCGAATGACAACTGTCCGCCGTAACCGAACAGCAGGTTGAGCCCGAAAAGAATGATGGAGTAGGCGAAAAACGGGATAAGAACCGTGAGGAAATAGGCGGGCATCACGAGCGGGGCCATAGCCAGAGCCGCCAGGACGATGAGGATAAGAATTCTTGGCATCATGCTGCGACCCTCCCGTACAGGCCTGATGGTTTCCAGATAAGCATTCCGATCACGATGAGGTAGATGGCCAGGGTGTCGATTTCGGGGTAAGTGAATACCGCCAGGGTGCTGAGCATGCCCACAATGAGGGCACCGACCGCTGCGCCTTTCATGCTTCCGAGGCCGCCAATGACGACGACGGCAAATGCTTTGACAATGAGTTCGACGCCCATCTCAAGCGAAGCAACGCCGGTTGGAATGACCAGGGCACCTCCGACGGTTCCCAGCGCTGTGCCCAAGGTGAACACCAGCAGGAAAACCTTGGAAACGTTGATACCCATGGCGGCACTGGTTTCGTGGTTTTCGGCTGTGGCGCGCAGGACCTTGCCTGTGGCAGTGTGTCCAAGAAAGTAGGCCATCCCTCCCGCAACCACCAGCGCCAGCACAATGACCATGACGTTATACAAGGGCATGGTTACGTCGAAAATTTTGACCGAGCCGTAAATCAGGCCGAGGTTGCCCAACTGCTTGGGGTCGGCACCCCAGAAGAAGTGGATGATGTCATGGATCATCAGTACAAAGGCGAAGGTAAGAACCAACTGAAAGGACTCTGGGCGCCGGTATATCAGCCGCAGGATGCGTTCCATGGGTATGCCGATCAGGCCAATTAGCAGGCCGCCGACCAACAGGGCCAGGGGAAAGTAGTGCGCGGGCAGGCCTTGCTCCAACGCCCAATTGGTAAAGGTGATGCCGAAGTATGCGCCCAGGGCGTATACCGAGCCGCAGGCCAGGTTGATGATGCGTTGCACGCCGAAGATGAGCTGCAGGCCGGCCGCCACTAGAAACAGTACGGCAGCTTGGAACAGGCCCGCTAGCAAGATACTGGTTACAAAATTCATGTTGCCTCTGATGCTTAGCGTGTGGGACTTGCTTCGAGTAGCCCGACTGCCGGCGTCGTGCCGTAGGCCGGGCGCGATGCTCTGTGCTTTTGGGACGGCTAGATATCCCAGCTTCTGGCTTCAAGCCATTCCCAGAAATCGTCTCCGGCCTTGGGCTTTTGGAGCTGGTCGGTATACATGGTGGTGATGTCGGTGACCGTGGCGAAGTCGAAGTCATTGTTATTGGTGGACAGACCTTGATGGAAGGTCTGGTCGGCGATGTGGTCGGAGCGCATTCCGCCTTTTCCACCCAAGGATGTGACTTCGATGCCGGCCATGGCTTCAGCAATTTCCTTGGTCGATGGCCATGAGCCTCCTTTGGCTGCAAGTGCCTTCTCGACCCCTGCCTTATAGACCTCCATGGCGAAATAGGCGCGGTCGGCCTCCCAACTGGGATAGTCATTGAATTGACCGTGATACCAGCTAACGAATTCTTTTTGTAAGGGGCTGGCCTGCGGGTGATCGAAATACATTGAGTTGTGGCCGCATATGGCGCCTTCCGGCATGAACTCTTTCTTTAGAGCGGTATGCTGCCAGCCCGCAGCGGGCAGTACGAACCGGGTGTTTTCAGCCAGGCCTGCCGCGTGAGCTTGTTTCATGAATACGGGAAGATCGGCAAACAATAGGGCGGAATAAATAAGATCGGGCTTGGCGGCGCGCAGGGCAGCCACGTTTGAGGTCAGATCGAGATTGCCGATCTTGGACCATTGCTCGGTGACGACTTCGTATTCAATTCCGTATTTCTTAAGCAGCGCCTGGAAGGCAGCCCAGACGTTCCGGCCATACGAATAGTCGGGGTTCATGCCTGCGATACGAACGAACTTGCCTTTGAAATGCTTGATCGCCAGCAAAGAGGCCATGACGGCTTCGCATTCGTTGTCGGTACTGCGGAATACATACTGTGGCGCAGGCATGGTTTCCTTGACGCCGTCTTGTGTGGTGCCGTCCCAGAAAATGGTGATGATCTCGCTGTCTTCGGCGGCGGGGGCCAATGCCAGACTTGCGCCTGTGGAGACGATGCCCTGGACACAGTCGACCTCTTCGCGAAGTACTAGACGCCGAAATCGTTCGATGGTTTCTTTTGGGTTGGTCTCTTCTTCGACGACAAGTTCAACCTGGCGACCACCGATGCCGCCGTTGGCATTGATGCGCTCGGCGGCCCATTGTGCACCTCGCAAGCCGGTGATTCCGATGGTTCCGGCGACGCCGCCGCGCGGTGCGAGTATGCCGATTCGTAACGGTTTGTCTTTGGCAATGGCAGGAAATCCCATCAAACCTAATGTTGCGCCGAGCCCGGCAGCCTGAAGCAGGTTTCTGCGCTTTTGCGACCTTGGTTTCGTCATGTCTCCCCCAGGGGTTGGTGTTATTTGTGATGGGTGTGCGTGGGCGAATAGGAATACGGTGCAAACCCTGACGCATCAGAAGTATTTCAGAATAAACAATACATGAATATGACTGATATACACAGCAGGAAAACCCTAAGCGGACACGGGTAATTGTAAGCAGATAGATACATTTGAAATGCCGATTGACCCTTCACTTGGATGCATCTAATATATCAGTGTTGAATAGGTCTCGGCCAGGGTGTTCGATTTTGCTTTCAGGTCCACGCGAAACCCGTTGCCCATACAGCATGGATGCTGAGACACACACGGGAGACAGTCATGAATATACGTGAGCGGCAGTTAAAATTTCGAGAACAATATCAAGCCAACATAAGCCCGTTCTACAACGGCATTGTGCACATCGGTGTCATGTATGCAGCGGGCATTGCAGCTATCTGGTATTGCGTATCCAAGCTTGAGAACGCGGGGTGGGAATGGTTGTTGGTCATTCCGGTGTTCCTGATTGGAAACCTGTTTGAATGGTTCATGCACACGTATGTCATGCACAAGCGCATCAACGTGTTTGGTCTGCGAGCCATTTACCAGCGTCACACTCGCGAGCACCACCAGTACTTCACCGATAGTCTGTCCACCATCGATGGCCCGCGCGAATTTCGTATTGTGTTTTTCCCATGGCGGCTGTTGCTGATATTGGGAGTGGTCGGTTCTTTGGTCGGCTACATGACGTCGCTGATATTCAACCCCAATGCCGGCTATATCGTTTTCATAACTATGGTGGGCATGTATCTGACTTACGAAACCTTTCACTACTGCTGTCATGTTCATGAAAACTGGTTCGTGCGCAACATGCCATTCATCAACACCATTCGGCGGCACCATACTGCCCACCACAATATGGGCATCATGATGAAGTACAACATGAATCTGACGTTTCCGATCGCCGATTGGCTCATGGGTACCTCCGATCTTCGGCGTGGATTACTGGGCCATTTATTCAACGGGTACAGCAATAAGCATGTGAAGGAAGAGCTCAAGCCCATCATCAACCGCTTTCGTGATGAAGCGGCCGTTACGTTGGACGGCCCCGTCCTGACGCCGGAAGAAGAAGCAACGCTTGCCAAGGCGGCGGCCGCGCGCGGCTGAAACAGAGCGTGGCGAGCGTTGGCGCCTCTCGAGGTTTAAAGGTCGTACGTAAGGGTCGATCGAGCAAACGCTTCGATATTGTCGAGCAGCTTGTCCAGCGCTTCACCCGCTGCCTCCACGTCACCTCGTCCAATTGCATCGGCCACGGCCGCGTGCAACTGGGCGGTCTCCGACAGATCGGGTACCTGCTTGTAATGGCAATACCAGAACCGGCGCGACAAACCGTGCATCAGCTGCATCGCTCCTTCCGAAAACTCATTGCGCGCCGCAATCAACGACAGCTCGTTGAATTTTTTGTCGGCGCGCATGAACATGATGTCGTCATTGTCACGGGCCGACTGCACAAACTCGTCCCGCAAATGCAAAAACTCCTGGCGCTCCTCGTGGGTTGCGCGACGGGCAGCGCTGCGACAAATAAGTCGTTCGACTTCTCGACGGGTCTCAAGCAAGCGAAGTTGCTTGCGCAGGTCGATGGGAGGGACCAGAAGCCCGCGTTGTGGAAGCACCAGCAGCAGATGTTCACGCGCCAGGCGTTGTATGGCTTCCCGAATCGGCGTGCGACCGATATTCAACATATTGCTCAGCGTCAGTTCCGACACGGCTGTACCCGGAGGAAGGCGCAAGGTCACGATCGCCTCTTCGAGTTTTTCGTAGGCAATGTCGGTAAGGGTGCGCTTGGGCGCTACGACGTCGATGGAGTCAAGGTCGGACTCAGCGATAGTATGTCGGCTCGTGCCTTGATTTGCGGACTTGCGGCTGGTCTTGCGTGCCGTGCCGGCGTTTTTTTTCGTTGGTGTGCGTGTCATTGCGCGGTATGTCCAAGCGGTCTTTATCGTGACAATGCAGCGCCTTAACGCGGTGGACATTGTCTGTTGATAATTAATATATCACCTGTATGGAACTTGTTCGAGTTTCGGGTGAAAACAACGGAGTTGTGGAATGCGAGTCAACGATGCGATTCATTTCTGCCCGCCTGCACGGGTCGTGTTCAGTTGTGGCAGCCGCTCCCAATTGCCGGCCCTGCTTCAGCGTCTGGGCTATAAGCATGGGGTTCTGGTTACTGACACGTTCTTTACCGGCCAGACACCGTGGGTGGACGAATATATAACGGCGGCGCGGTCGTGTGGAATTGAAACGACGGTCTACGAGGGCGGCATGCCCGACCCGAGCACCATCTTGTGTGACGACGCCACGCGGACGTTGCGCGCCCAGATGACCGCCGTGCCGGACCACGTGATAGCGCTCGGAGGTGGCAGCAATATCGATCTGGCCAAGGCGCTCTGCCTGACCTTGGTCGAGGGTGCTCCGATCAAGAATGTCGTCGGAACATTGGAACAGGCGCCCAGGTGCTTGCCCTTGATTGCCATGCCCACCACCTCGGGAACGGGTTCTGAAGCCACACCGGGTGCGATTTTGGTCGACCCGGAAAACGCCACCAAAGTGGCGGTAATGGACAATCAGTTGCGCCCCATCATCGCGCTGATAGATCCCGAGTTCACGTACTCATGCCCTCCGAAGGTCACGGCCGATGCCGGAATTGATGCCCTTACGCATGCCATCGAGTCTTACCTCACTCTCGATTCGAGCGACTTCCAACGAAATGGGAACCCTGATCCTGGCTATAGCGGCCGGTCGTCACTGACCATGATGTTCGCGCGCGAAGCCATCTGCTTGTGCGCTCGCTATCTGCTGCGGGCGTATCGTGACGGCAGCGACACAGAGGCCCGCATTGGCATGGCCTACGCTAGTCATTACGCTGCTCTCTCATACGGCAGTTCGGGCCTGAATGCGATTCATGGCATTGCATATGCGGTAGCAGGAATCACCCATCAGTCACATGGCAGCACAAACGCGGTGACCATGCCATATGTTCTAGATGAGCTTGTCGACATACGCCATAGAGAATTGCTGGATATCGCCAGAATTTTCGGCATTATGGACGCGGATGAACGTGCGGCGGTAGCCAAGCTGCCGAGACTCATCCGCGAGATTGTCGGTGGGCTGGGCATACCCACCACCTTTGCCGAGTTTGGCCTGAAAGAAGAGCAGCTGCCGGGTCTGGTGCAAGACGCCCTTGAAGTGAAGCGCTTAGCCGATGCATTTCCGATGCCAGATGCGGCTTCCGCTTATCAGCGCATCATCACGCGCGCCTTTCATGGCCAGATGCTGGAAGGACGCGCGAGCGCATAAGTGGCTGATTCCGCTTAGCACTACAGCGCACCCGTGTATTCCGTTTTGGGGCGACTATGGCGTGGTGACTGGATAATGCTTATAGCGGCTCATCCAGCCCAAACTGCACCTTTTCGGCGGCGCGAAGCACGGCGCGCGCCTTGGCTTCAGTTTCCTGCCATTCTTTCTCGGGGTCGGAATCGGCCACAATACCCGCAGCCGCCTGAACATACAGCATTCCGTTCTTGATAATGCCGGTTCGAATGGCGATAGCCACATCCATTTCGCCGTTATAGCTCAGGTAGCCGGCGGCGCCGCCGTAGACGCCGCGGCGTACCGGCTCGAGTTCGTCGATGATTTCCATTGCGCGCACTTTGGGCGCGCCCGTGAGTGTGCCCGCGGGAAAAGTTGCTCGCAGGACATCCATGCTGCTCATGCCTTCTTTGAGGGTGCCCGTCACGTTGGACACCAGATGCATGACATGGGAATAGCGTTCGATGGCCATGGTGTCCGTCACGCTGACGGTGCCGGTTTCCGAAACACGGCCAACGTCGTTTCTGGCCAGGTCGATAAGCATGACATGTTCGGCGCGCTCTTTCGGGTCGGCCTGCAGCTCGTCAGCCAGTTCGGCATCTTGTTCCGGCGTACCGCCGCGCTTGCGCGTCCCCGCCAATGGGCGGATCGTGATCTGCGTTTTCTTGCCATCTTCATCGGCGACCGTTTCCTGGCGAACCAGGATCTCTGGTGAAGATCCGACCACATGAAAGTCATCGAAATCCCAGTAGTACATGTAAGGGGAGGGGTTCAATGAACGCAGTGAGCGGTACAAGGATAGAGGCGAATCGCGATAGGGCTTGGCGATGGTCTGGCCCACCTGAACCTGCATCAGGTCGCCCGCAGCAATGTATTCCTTGGCCTTCAGCACTGCTGCAATGTAGTCATCTTTCTTGAAGTCGCGCCGGCTTTCGGTCTGCAGGCTGGCATAGGCGTACGGAATCACGACAGGCGTACGAAGCTTCTGGCGCAGGTCTTTAAGGCGCTGGCGGGCCTGGGCGTAGGCCTCGGGTTCCCGCGGGTCGGCATACACGATCAGATATGTCCGGCCGGCGAGGTTGTCGACCACGACGAATTCATCGATATGCAGCAGCATGATGTCGGGCACCGCTGAGTCCGGGCCGCCTGGGAAAGGCTTCACGGCAGGACCCAATCGGGGTTCGATGTGCCGCACCGTGTCGTATCCAAAATAGCCCGCCAGGCCTCCGGCGAAGCGTGGCATTCCGGGGCGTAGCGCCACCTTGAAGCGCTTCTGATACGACTCAATAAAGCTCAAGGGGTCGCCTTCGTGAGCCTCAATGACGCGGCCACTCTGTACCACTTCGGTCAAGGCGCCGCTTGAACGGATCACAGTTTTTGCAGGCAGGCCGATAAAGGAATAACGGCCGAACCGCTCACCGTCCACCACGGATTCCAGCAGGCAACTATTGCGGCCGCCTTCTGGCGCAGCATGAGCCAACTTCAGGTAGATGGAAAGCGGGGTGTCCAGATCGGCGTAGGTTTCCGCAATGAGGGGGATGCGGTTGTATCCGTCGGCGGCCAGGGCGTTGAACTCGATTTCTGTCATGGTGGTCTCGGTACTTGGGTTAAGGCTCCCACCGGACAAAAATATGAAAGGGGCCCGGCGGCGGAATAACGGCAGCGGGCGGTGCGCAGGAATGCTGGCGGACTGATCGCTACCCGATGCACGTGCGCCACCAGCGCCAGGAGGCGCAAGCGGGAACGAGATAGGTAGCGTTAGAACTCATTGATTTGATTGTGCGGTAGTGCGGGCGGTGCGATGCTACTGTTGCAGGGCCCAGAGTGCGGCTTCGTCGATGCTGGAAACTATAGCATCGGCCCCCAGGTTTTGCACACCCTGGCCTTCGTTGTAGCCGTAAGGCACGGCCACCACAGCCATATCGGCCGCCCGCGCCGCCTGAACGTCGTTTTGCGAGTCGCCGATCATCAGGGTGTCTTGCGGTCGGCTTTCCAGTAACTGGCAGGCATACTGCAAGGGCATGGGATCGGGCTTCTTGCGTTTGCAGGTGTCGCCGCTGACGGCGTGTTCGAAGAAGCTGGCCAAGCCGGTGTTTACCAGCAGGGGCTCCGTGAACTCTTCGGGCTTATTGGTAACAACCGCCATCTTGACGCCCTGCTCGCGGAACGCCCGCAGGCCTTCAAGTACACCATCATAAATAACAGTCTTGTCGCCATTGACCGTGTGGTAGTACTGATAGAAAAGCTCCATGCCTTGTGCGAAAAGTTCGGGGTCAATGGGCTCTTCGGGGCGTAGATTGTCTTGCAGCGCGCGACGTACGAGAACCTCGCTGCCCTTGCCTACATATGTCGAGACGATGTCTTGCCGTAGCGGGGGCATGCCCAGGGCCATTCTCATGCCGTTTACGCCATCGGTCAGGTCAGGAATCGTGTTCAGGAGGGTGCCGTCCAGGTCAAACAGGACAGAAGTGAAGCGCATGACTGAATCCGGAAGTAAAAATACTGACGTCGTGGAGCTAGGTGGAGATGGTGTCGGCACGGGCCAGTTCGGCCCTCATGGCGTCAATGACGGCCTTGTAATCGGGCTTGCCGAATATGGCCGAGCCGGCCACAAAAGTGTCTGCGCCGGCGGCGCGGATTTCGGCAATGTTTTCAACTTTGACCCCGCCATCGATCTCGAGCGCAATGGGGTGGCCGCCGTTGCTGTGCCATAAGTCGATACGCTGGCGCGCCTGACGTAGCTTGCGTAGGGTAGACGGGATAAAGCTTTGCCCACCGTAGCCGGGATTCACCGACATCAACAGTATGACATCGAGCTTGTCCATGACATAATCCAAGTGATGTAACGGCGTGGCGGGGTTGAAGACAAGCCCGGCCTTGCAGCCGTTTTCCTTGATCAGTGCCAGTGTGCGATCCGGATGACGCGAGGCTTCCGGATGGAACGTGATGATATCGGCGCCTGCCTTGGCAAACTGTGGAATCAACGCATCCACTGGCTCTACCATCAAATGAACGTCGATGGGGGCGGTGGTGTGTGGTCGCAGTGCCTCGCAAACCATGGGGCCCACCGTCAGGTTGGGAACGTAATGGTTGTCCATTACATCCAAATGTATCCAGTCGGCTCCTGCCGCGACGACGTCGCGCACCTCTTCGCCCAGGCGGGCAAAGTCTGCGGCAAGTAAACTGGGAGCGATACGGGTAACGGGGGCGGTGTTCATCAGCGTAAACTAGACTCGATTGTCGACAGGCAATAGGCGTTTATTGCCATTATTGCAGTTTGGCGGCGGTTTGGCAGGCGATGACCATTAAAAAGCGAAAAATCGGAACCACTTATGAAGCCCTATGACATCAGCGTAAGCGTGACGCCACAGTATCTGCCCGAGCAGTCAGAACCCAATAACGGGCACTTCATGTTCGCGTATACCGTGCGCATTACCAATAACGGTGAAAATGCGGCCCAGGTCATCAGCCGCCATTGGATCATTACCGATGCCGACCAGAAGGTTCAGGAAGTTCGCGGGCTGGGCGTCGTTGGCCAGCAACCCCTGTTGGCTCCCGGTGAAACATTCGAGTACACCAGTGGATGTCCTTTGCCGACGCCTTTCGGTACCATGCGAGGCACCTATCATTGTGTAGGTGATAATGGCATTCCGTTCGAGGTGCCTATCGATGAGTTTGTGTTGGCCATGCCTCGAACCCTCCATTAGTATGCTTGCCTGGCATTTCTCGCGACATTACGAACTTCACGCAAAGCCTAGCCCGGAGCCTTATGAGCCGTACTCAGACCCTGATTTCCGTCGTCCTGCTTGCGACCCTGGCGGCATGTAGCACCGTCGCAATCGACACTGAAGACGAAGCCGCCGCACCCGATCAAGCGTCAGATATCGCACTGCAACCTCTTTCTGTTCCGCCCCTCGCCGCCTTGCCCGAAACTCCTGCTCGGACGTTGGAGGGCAAATTTGTGCCGGTGACCTGGGCCGCATTGCCGGGTTGGCAGAATGATGATTTGAACCAGGTATGGAAGGCCTTTATCAACAACTGCAAGGGGTTGATGCGCCCGGTCTCAGGTTCACTGGCGATGCCGGCACGAGCCACGCCACGCGCGTGGCAGCCGGTCTGCGCGGCAGCTCAGAAGACAGGTTTGGCCGATGACGTCGGTGGCGCCCAGGTGCGCGCCTTCATCGAAACGCATTTGCAGCCTTGGCGCCTGCTTGATGAGGCGGGTAAACCGGCCAAGAACACAGTTACCGGCTACTACGAGCCTTTGATACGTGCGTCGAGGAAAAAGGGCGGCGATTACCAATGGCCGCTATACGCCCCGCCCGCTGATTTGCTAACAGTTGATCTGGGTTCGGTCTACCCCGAGCTGGCAGGCAAGCGCATCCGTGGCAAGCTGCAAGGCAATCGAGTGGTCCCCTACGATACGCGTGCTCAAATCATGGCTGCCGAAAAACAACCGCCGGTCATCGTGTGGGCGGACGACTCCGTCGAAGCGTTCTTCCTCCAGATTCAAGGCTCAGGACGGGCACAACTAGACAATGGCGAGATGATCCGGCTGGCCTACGCCGATCACAATGGCAGGCCCTATGCGTCGATCGGCAAATGGCTGGCCGATAAGGGTGAGATGCCACTGGCGCAGACCTCGATGCAGAACATCAAGGCATGGGCCAAACGCAACCCGGCACGGGTACAGGAAATGCTCAATGCCAATCCGGCCATGGTCTTTTTCCGCGAAGAGCGCATTGTAGACACGCAATTGGGGCCGAAGGGTGCCTATGGGATCCCGTTGATCGGAGAGCGCGCGGTTGCCATCGACACGCGATTTGTTCCGCTGGGTGCGCCGATCTATCTGGCTACTCAGTACCCCGCGTCGAATCAGCCGCTTCGACGCCTGATGTTCGCCCAGGATACGGGTGCCGCCATCAAAGGTGCAGCGCGCACGGACTTTTATTGGGGCTTCGGAGACGACGCAGGAGCCAAGGCCGGTCGGATGAAGCAAAGCGGTGAGATGTGGGTACTGTGGCCCAAGGCTGCAGGCGCTCCAACAGCAAGATGAGTAAGAACCAAATTATTGTTTGCGGTACCGGCATTGTGGGCCTGGCTGCGGCGCTTGGGTTGGCGCGGCAGCAAGAGAAGGTACTGCTGCTGGGGCCACGTAAGCCGCCCGAGCCCGCTCAAGCTGATGTGTATTTTCCTCGGGTTTACGCGCTTTCTTCTGAAAGCAAGCAGTTTCTCGAAATACTGGGTGTCTGGGACTTGCTGGACTTTAGGCGCGTAACGCCGGTGGAGTCCATGCAGGTCTACGGTGATGCCAGCGGACGCGTGGAGTTGCGCGCATGGCAGGCTGTGCAGCCGGAAATGGCCTGGATCATTGAATCCAGCGAGATCGAAAGGGTGCTGCACCAGGCTATCAAGATGTACGGGGTAAGCTGGCACGAAGATAGGTTCGAATCCTTGGCGACGCACGGCGTAAAGACAGAGTCGGGCAAGGTACTGGAGGCGGCTCTGGTCATTGGCGCCGATGGTGCCGATTCGCCTCTACGCTCGGCAGCGGGCATATCAAGTACTTCAAAACCATATGGGCAAATGGGTGTGGTGACTCACCTTAGCGCCGAGCGGCCGCACGGTCACGCAGCGGTTCAATGGTTTATGTCAGACAGCGTTCTGGCTTTGCTGCCCATGCCGGATACGGCGGATGGTGCGCAGGTGTCAATGGTCTGGTCCATGGACAGCGACCGTGCTCAGGCGTTGCTGGCCTTGCCGCAAGCCGAGCGGCATGCTCGGCTGGAGCTCGATCTGTTGGCTGCTACGGAAGGTGCCCTGGGTCGCTTGACGGTACGCAGCGGTGTGTACGGTTTTCCCTTATTCCTCGATCGCAGCGTAATGGTTGCACCGGGCGTGGCGTTGGCCGGTGATGCGGCGCATCGAGTGCACCCGTTGGCGGGTCAGGGCTTGAATCTGGGTCTCGGTGATGTGGCTGATCTGCTGGCTATCTTGCGCTCCCGGCCGCAATGGTGTTCACCGGGGCAGTTGAGTCTGTTGCGACGTTATCGGAGGATGCGAGCCGAGCCAGTCATGGCAATGAGTCTGGTAACTGACGGGCTGTTCCGGTTGTTTGCGTCTCCCAGCGCACCCATGGTGGTGGCGCGTAATTTGGGCATGCGCTTGGTAGACCGCATGCCGTTCATCAAGCGGCAATTGATTGTCGGCGCCTCGGGTGAAAGGGCACGCGAGCGTGGCCGGCACTTAAAATACTAGGTTGGTTTTTACGGGCCTTCAAGAAAATCACCATCTTCGACCTCAAGGTGATTCGAACAGGTGCAAAGGATTGATTATGAATTTGGATATGGCGAAGGCCGTAGCAGGAATGATGGTGGCGGCAGGACTTGCATTGGCACCGGTCTTGGCACAAGCGCAGAGCGAGCCCGCAAAAGCCGATGCAGCGCATGCGGCAGGCAAACCTGAGCAACCCAGCGCCACCTCGGCGGAGTCGGAGGTAGAAGCACCTGCAGCAGGTGCTTCCGACGATGCATCGGCCGGCCAGGCTTCGGCCGAGGCTGCTGAGTCGCAGGCCACACAAAACAATGATGCGGAAGAGCCCGAAACAGCTCCTGCTCCTGCAGAGAAATCAGCTGAAGAAATCGCGGCCGACATAAAGCATACGTTCGAAAACGAATTCCCTGGAATCAAGTTGGACGGGGTGCGTGAAACGCGTTTCGCCGGAGTGTACGAGCTTCGCATCGGAACTGATCTGCTCTATACAAACGCCGCTGTCGACTATGTCTTGCAAGGTACATTGATCGATGCGCGCAGCAAGGAAGACGTGACCGCCAAGCGCCTGGAAGAACTGACGCGAGTGGATTTCGATTCGCTGCCCTTGGAGTCGGCGATCAAGCAGGTCAAAGGCGATGGGTCACGCAAAATGGCAGTGTTCGAGGATCCGAACTGTGGCTACTGCAAGCGACTGCATCAAACGCTCGAGGGAATGAACAACTACACGGTATATACCTTGCTGTTCCCGATTCTGTCCCCGGACTCGACGGCGAAGGCGCGGAATATCTGGTGTGCGCCGGATCGAGTGCAGGCATGGCGGGATCAGATGCTGAAGAACCAGGCCCCGCCTAATGCGCAATGTGAAACTCCGATCGAGGCGAATCTGGCATTCGGTCGTAAGTTGTTGGTCCGGGGTACGCCGGCTATTATTTTTGAAGACGGCAGTCGCGTGAACGGAGCGCTTCCAAGAGAGGCACTTGAGCAACGGCTGGATGCCGCAACGGCGGCGGTGGCAGCGGCAGCGAAGGGCTCTTAAGTTTATTGGGCCCGACCGCTCGGTTTCGGATCGGGCCAGCCGGGACAAGGTGTTACGCACATCAAGGCGTCCGGCCCAAGGGCCGGACGTTGATCGGCTTAGCGAATGGTATTGGTGAGGCGCCCGAGACCGGTGATTTCGATTTCGACCTTGTCGCCGGACTTCAAGAACTTCGGTGGGGTGAAACCGATGCCTACTCCTACCGGAGTGCCAGTGGCGATAACATCGCCGGGGCGAAGTTCGATTCCCTTTGACAGCGTGTTGATCAGCGTGGGAATGTCGAAAATCAGATCGCGGGTGCTGGCGTTTTGGCGCAGTTCGCCATTTACCCAGCACTGAACCTGTAAGTCGCTTCCGTCGACTTCATCGGCGGTCACCAGCCATGGGCCCATCGGGCACGACGTTTCGAACGATTTGCCCAGGAACCATTGCTTGTGCTTTGCCTGCAGGTCTCTGGCCGTGAGGTCGTTGATGACGACGTACCCGAAAACGTGGTCCATGGCGTTTTCGGTTGAAATGCCTTGACCAGGTTTCCCGATGATGACACCCAGTTCGGCCTCGTAATCCAATTGCTCGCACTGATTGTCGGGGAACCCGATCAAGGTGTCAGGCCCCACCACGGACTCAGGCATCTTGGTGAAAATGATGGGTGCTTTGGGCACTGCGTCGCTCGCGCTTGACGCGCTACTATCGAAGCCGCTTTTCGTGAATTCGTGCGCATGTTCGTAGTAGTTCTTGCCGACACACATGACATTGCGCCGAGGGCGCGGTATGGGCGCTATTACGGTTGCGTCGGAAAGCGCGATGGCTTGTTCGTGTGCAACGTCATGACCCGCAACCATGTGGTCGATAAGTTCAAGCATATCGGAAACCCGATTGCCGTTGATATTAATAGGCTGGGCGGTACCTGCGTTGGTATCCACACTTGCTACGAAAGTCTCGTCGCGATGTCGCAGCGTGGCGAGTTTCATTCACTTCCCCTTTGGTAGTTGGTGTTATCAAGACTCATTTGTCTGGGTGGGCAATCGCGAAAGCAGGCGATCGCGGGTGTGCTCGGAATGCTGCCGCGTCATATTGACGAAGGTTTCTACGTCCCCATTTACGAAGGCCTTGGCCAGCATGGTGTGTTCTTCCTGTGCCTGGCGAAGGTCGCCGGTAAGGTGTACTTCGGTCCGTATGTACGACTCGATCAGATTTCGAGAGTGTTCAAGCGCTTTCAGATGGTGTGGGCAGTCGGCGGGCGCGAGCAGGGCCGAATGGAACTGCATATTGAGATCGAACCATCGGGCGATGTTCGGAGAATCTGATTGCTCCGAGAGAGAGGCCATTTCTGAAATGATGGTGTAGATTGCGGCAATGTCGCCTTCGGTGCGCTTTTGGATCGATCGGCGCGCCAGCTCGCCCTCCAGCAGGCACCGCAGGTCGAAAACTTCGGTGATCTGCTTGGGGTCTAGCGAAGCGACTGCATAGCCACGTCTGGGGTGCAAGACCACGATGCCGTCGGCTTCCAGGCGAGGCAAGGCTTCGCGCAGCGGGCTCCGGCTGACCCCCAGCTTTGAGGCGACCTCATCCTGACGCAGCATTTGGCCAGGACTAAAAACCCCGTTGAGAATGGCGTCTCGTAGTTTTTTGTAAACAATGCTGGGAAGCGTCTCGGCGGGGCCTATCCCGCTGAATTCATGTGAGCTCATTGTTATTGCAATGCCCGAAAAAAGTGCACATCCGTGACCGGACAGAAATTTGTATAAAAAATACCAGGATGTTTTGTGGAACGCAAATATCCCGGCCTTAATTCTAGAATAAATTGTGGCGCCGGGCCACCCGATGGCTAACAAAAGGGGATCCAATTAAAAAGACTAGGGAAAAACACTTATTTTTTCTCGCCTGAGTTTCTTTATCATCTAAATCACAGCGATTTTATTTTGTATAAAACTTATCAGTGTTTAGAAAGGAAGCGTGATGAGCACACAAACCACACAGCCAGTCCAGTATCTGAATCCAGAGGGTGCATGCCAGGCCCAGGGGCTCTATTCGCATGTCGGAACGCCCGATGGAAAGCTGATGTTCATTGCCGGACAGCTGGCAGTCGGCGCTGACGGCAATGTCGTGGGGCGTCTGGATTTCGAAGCCCAGTTGCGCCAAGTATTCAGCAACCTTGGCGATGTGTTGCGTGGCCTGGGCGGCGACTACAACAATGTTGTCAAGTTCACTACGTATGTGGCCCACTCGCAGCACCTTGAAATCTTCCATAAAGTGCGCGCGGAACTCTTCCCCAAATTGTTCAAAGGTGATGCTTTCCCGCCCAACACCCTGCTGGTCATCGATCGCTTTGTTAAAGAAGACTTTCTTGTAGAAGTGGAAGCCGTCGCATATATCGACAAATGACGTAATGCGTGCGGTGTCACCAACGCCGACAATGCTCGTATGCCCAGATCACTGATCAGAAGGTAATGAAGCTACTGCAAACAGGCAGTTTTTCGGAGACAGGTATTGAACACAGAAAGCTTCGATTTTGAAGGGGTTCCGGTCAATTACTACACCGCTGGCGACGGGCCCACCCTGTTGCTGATACACGGCTCGGGTCCAGGAGCCTCGAGCATAGGGAACTGGCGCCCGATTCTGCCTGCCCTGGCAGAGCGGTTTCAGATCTTTGCAATGGATTTGATCGGCTTCGGAAAGAGCGGGCGTAAACCTGCTCCTCCCTATTTTGATTACGACCTATGGGTTCGCCAGACCAAGGCCTTGTTGGAGCGAATTCCGGCAAAGCGTGTGGGGCTTATTGGTCATTCGCTATCGGCCTCTCTTGCACTTACCGTCGCTGCCGACGAAACCAAGGTAAGCGGCGTCATGACGACTGGCGCGATGGGAGCAAGCTTCGAGCTTCGTCCAGGCACAAGCCGTACCTGGACCTGCCCCCGAAACCGCGACGAGTTGGTAGCGGCCTTGTCAGGGCTCATCCATGACACATCAGGCATCGACGAAGCTTACCTGCAGGCTCGTGAGCAAGTGATCTTCGCGCCGGGCTATGCCGACTACTTCGACACGATGTTCGAGGGTGACCAGCAAAAGTACATCGATGCAGCGGTGGTGCCTGAGGATGTTCTGCAACGCATTCAGTGTCCTGTTCTTATGCTACACGGACGAGAAGATGGCTCGTTTCCTCCGGAGTGTTCTGAGCAGATCGCAAGCAAGTTGAAGTCGGCTGACCTGATGTTGTTGAGTGCGTGCTCCCACTCAGTCGCGGTCGAGCGCAGCAGTACGTTTGTAGCATTGGCCAATGACTTCTTCGATAGTATTTTGCGAAACCAACCGGGAACCTGACTATGAACGACAAGAAGGGGTACATCCTCAAGGGCAAAGTCATCGACGGATCGTTGAACAACCCGGTCGAGCTCGGTGCCGTGGTGGTCGAAGGGGAGCGTATTTCATGGGTGGGTGCTGCCGATACGCTCCCTGCCCAATACAACGCCAATGAATACGAGCTGGTCGATCTTCCAGGTCGAACCATCATGCCGGGGCTGGTAGATGGCCACACTCATATTTCGTTTGGCGAATCACGATCCGAAGAAGAGAACGCCCTCTATACGTCGGCCGAGTTTCGAACCGCCAAAGCACTGTATTACTCCAAGAAGATCCTCCAGGCAGGAGTAACAAGTGCGTTCGATGCGGCTACCACTTTTGCGGTGGCTCAGGCCGTGCGCGATGCCATCGATACCGGCATGTTTCCCGGGCCACGCTTCACGGTTTCCGGCAAGCAGATCACCAATCATCAGGGGCTCGAAGATTCGTTTCCCAGCAATATGGAGTTTCCAGTCGGTCAGGCTGCGGTGCTGGTAAAGAATAAAGACGACCTCATCGAAGCCGTGCGCCTGCAGGTCAAGGACGAGGTCGACGCCATCAAGGTTTCAGGCTCGAACGACAACTTGATTACCCCCGATGCGCTCGGGGCCTCGGCTTTCACGCTCGAGGAACTGAGGATCATTGCCGACGAAACGCATCGGCTAGGCAAGTTGTGTGGCATTCATGCGCGGTCATGCGACTCGGCGCGGGATGCAGCCTTGGCGGGTTTCGACAACATCTTCCATGCATCGTATATAGACGACGCAGGCATCGAAGCCTGCCTGAAGAACAATTGTGTGATCACTCCCACTCTGACCTTGCTTGTCAATTTGATCGAAGCCAGTCCAGCTACAGCCGGCGCCTCATCAACTGACGCGTTCGAGCGAGAGGTCGAGGCGGCACGCAAGAATCTTCGACGTGCCTTCGAAGCAGGCGTGCCTCTTATTGCAGGAAGCGAATCAGGCTGGTCGCCCGTTCCGTACGGACAGTGGCACGCTCGCGAAATGGAAATCTTCGTCAAGTACTTGGGCTTGACACCGTTACAAGCAATCCATTCCAACACCCTTGCGGCGACCCGACTCCTTTCGCCGCGTTACCGGGACCTCGTAGGCAAGATCGAAGTGGGTAGGTATGCAGATCTAATCGTTTTGCCGGGTGACCCTACTCAAGACATCACTCTTTTGCAAAAGCCAAGCCGTTTCGATTTTATTTTCAAGGGTGGACAGCCGATTGACCGGACTCCCCCGGCGCCGCGTAAGCGCAAATGGTACGAACGAACCAAGACCTTCCTTGCCGGACTCTATGTATTCGACGAGGACAAAGGAAGTGGCCACCTCATTCCGGAGTGAACGCACCGCGTGCTTCGAGAATAACCATCTAGGAGAGAGACATGAAGCGCCATACCAATAGAGCAAAAAGCAGGTTCAACTTCGCGATTACGGCTGCCGCCGTGGCCATTGCAGCAGTCTGCTTTGGGTCGGCCCAGGCGGCCGAACAAAAAGCGGACGATCGACTGCAAGGTCTGATCGAACCGATCAAAGCAGAGAAGCCGTTCAGTATCGGCGTCACGCTGGTGCATTTGCAAGATGATTTCTGGAAGGGCATCGCGTACGGGATTCAGGACGAAGCCAAGCGTAGTGGTGTTGAGGTAGCTCAAGTAACGGTGGCTGGGGCCTACGGGAACGTGCGTGAGCAATTCGGCCAGCTGAATGCCCTGAAAACCCTTGGTGTTGATTATGTCGCTCTGGGGCCGGCCAGTTTCGATGGATACGACCCGGTTATCAAGCAGCTCAAAGACGCGGGGATCAAGACTCTTGCGGTTGGAATCCCTGTCAATAGTCCTAACGTGACGTTTGGGGTGGGCCAGGACGAAGGTGCAATTGGCCGCGAGTTGGCCAAGGCCATCTGCGAGAAGAAGCCCAACTCGACCACACTCACGATTCCCGGCCCGGCCGGCGCGGAATGGGCCCGGTTGCGCTATGTCGCATTTCAAGATGCCGCCAAAGAGTGCGACGGTATGAAAGTCATTCCCGGATCGTTTGGCGGTGGAGTAGAGTTAGGTTATGGCATGTCGCAGGCGTCAGATTTGTTGCTGCGTACGCCGGACGCCAACTTTATCTACACGCCGGTAATTCCTCTGGGCATGGGTGCTGTACAGGCGGTACGTCAGCAAAAACGTGATGTTCAGGTGGTGTCCAGTGCGATCGTGCGCGAGGCGATACCCATGATAGAAGACGGTCGCTTTCTGGCAGTTGCATCCGAACCTGGAATTTTGATGGGGCGATTGCTCGTGCAATATGCCATTCGGGACTATGAAGGCAAACCCTTGGATCTGAAGAAGGATGATTCCCTTCCATATCCGTATGTCCTGACACCGCCGGTCGTCATTACACCCGAGAACGTAAAAACCTTTCCCTTCGAAATATACGAGCTGCCACCGAAAGACTGGAGCATCAGTGCCATGCAGTAAATGAGACATCCGGGCCGCTGCAACCGGGCGGCCCTTTCAAATTGCACGGAAGGATACAGAGCATGTCGACAAACGCCTCTTTCGAAGTAACCCCGAAATCGTCTGAAATCCTGTTGTCTTTGCAAGGGGTCTCCAAGCGTTTTGGTCCTACGGTCGCGTTAAGTGATGTGTCGCTTTCTTTCCGAACCGGTGAGATTCATTGCCTGCTCGGAGAAAACGGAGCCGGTAAATCCACCGTGGGAAAAATCGTCGGGGGGCTATATGGACCCGACGCCGGACGCGTCGAGTTCAAGGGCCAGCCCGTCAGTTTCAGGGACGTCAACGACGCCAAGGATAAAGGTATTGGCCTGGTGTTCCAGGAGCTTTCCCTGGCTCCGGATTTATCGGTCCGAGCAAACCTCAGGTTGGGGGCCGAAGGGCCTGTTCACCCCTTCGGCTATATCAAGCACAAGTCCGAAGCCGAAATGGTGGCTCGTGCTATCAAATGCTTCGAGCTCGATATCGATCTGGAAGAACCGGTCAAATATCTGCCTGTGGCGACACAGCAGATGCTTGAAATTGCCAAGGCATCTTTGCGCGATCCGCAGCTGATTGTGCTGGACGAACCCACTGCGATGCTTGGCGCAGTCGAAAAGCAGCGCCTGTTTCGCGTTCTGCGGGCGTGGCGCGATGACGGCAGGTCGCTGGTTTTGATCACACATCATATTGACGACGTCATGGAGCTCGCAGACAAGGTCACTGTGATGCGCGACGGCCGTGTTGTCGACTCGTTTCCCATGGAAAGCTCCATTACCGCGGACGAGGTTCTTGAGCGCCTTACCGGAAAGAAAATACGTATTCTCAAGCCGCCTTGTACACCCAAGACTAGCGAAACGCCGGTGTTGCGCGTCGAGAACGTAGCGCGGCGTGACGGCTCCTCAACGTCCATGAATTTCGGCAAAGGCGAGATTATTGGCTTGTATGGCGTGGTCGGGTCAGGAGCCGAACATATCCCTCAAGGGCTTATCGGCATGAACAAAAACACTGCCTTGCACTTTTACCTCAACGGGCGGCGGTATCAGGCAAGCAGTCCTTCGGCGGCGTTCGCCAGCGGCGTTTCGTATCTTCCTTCAGGCCGTGCCAGCAATGGTATTTTTGCCAGTCTGTCGGTGCGCGAAAACCTGTGCCTGACCCAATTGGCCGAACTGGGCCGCTACGGTGTGGTGTTCGATCTGATTGAGCGGACCCGCACGACAGCGTTGCTTGAGCGCTTCAAGGTGAAATGCCAGGACCCCGAAGACAGGATCACCAGCCTTAGCGGTGGAAACCAGCAAAAGGTTCTCATGGCCCGAGCGATGGCTCATGCCAGACATGTGCTGATATTGGAAGAGCCTACAGCGGGTATCGACATTGACGCAAAGCTCCAGCTTCACGAAAGAGTACGCGAGTTGGCTGAGCAAGGCGTGACGGTTCTGCTTGTTTCCAGCGATCTGATCGAAACCATTACCTTGTGCGACAAGGTCTATACCTTCTATGAGGGTCACGTCATCAATTGTTATGACAATCCCAGCTTGTCGGATCAACCTCAGATTGTCTCGGATGTATTGGGCCAGAGCGGTGAAGCTGAGGCAGCCTTCGCCGCCACAAGTGTGAATGCTTAAGGAACATCGATGTTGAATCAGTTGAGACTTAATCGTCGGCAGTCAAACAATAGTAAGCGGCCGTCATCGGGCAAGGTTGGCCGGCGCGGGTCGGACACCATGCTTCCCTTGTTCATCATTGGGGTGGGCATTGTTGCCTCCATAATCGAGCCCAAGTTCGCTTCCGTTGACAACCTCACTAACCTCGCGCGCCAAATGATGCCCTTGCTGATCATGGCGGTAGGTCAGGCGTTCGCTATCATCAGTGGCGGCCTCGATCTCTCACTGGCAGCGGTAATGTCGCTGGCGGGGGTGTTGGGGGTACTGACGATGGCCGATTATGGTGTAGGCATGGGCATAGTGGTGATGCTCCTGACTGGGCTCGTCATGGGTGCGGTGTCAGGCTTCGTCATTGCGTTCTTTCGTACGAGTCCGTTGGTGGTGACACTGGGCATGTTGTCGGTAGCCCAGGCTTTGGCCCTGATTCTTTCAAAAGGAGTGCCGATTTACTCCGTACACCCCGGTTATGCGCAGGCTGTAGGGTTTGATGACTTGTTCGGCATTCCGGTGATGGTTTGGATCGGCGTGCTTTTTGTTTGCCTGGCCGCCTTCGTCCTTCGCCAGACGATATTTGGCCGCTACATATACGCAATCGGTTCCAGCATGTCGGCTGCGTCCAAGTCCGGTGTCAACGTGCGACGCAATGTGATGTTGGTGTACATGGTCAGTGGCTTGTGTGCGGCAGTGTGCGGCATAGTGCTGACCGCCTGGACAGGATCCGCTCAACCTGTGGCGGCACCTAACCTTACACTTGAGTCACTGGCAGCGGTGGTGCTGGGTGGTGTGGCCTTGACAGGCGGTTCGGGTGGCATACGCCAAGTGGTGTACGGCGTGATCATCCTGAGCATGCTTTCCAATGTCATGAACATGGTCGGCGTTTCGGCCTACTACCAGACACTGGTCATCGGCATAGTCATAATTCTTGCGGTGATTCTTGACCGCTTACGCGACCGGGCCCAGCAAGATTAATTTAAATCCGCTTACTCGCATTATCCGCGCGCATCCGGCATTTTCAACGACGTCGAAAACAATTCAAAAATAACTTGCCTCAACCATTGATTGCCAGGTTCCTTGTGGAACCTGGCATGCCAAAAAAGGTTGATACCGATCTGCGGAAGTTGTACGGGGTGATCGACGTAGCGCAGACCAAAGGGCTCGGCACAGCGGTACGCGTACCGCTCTGGAACCGTGGCGATCATGTCGGTCGACGCAAGGATATGTCCGACTGCGACGAAATGCGGAACCAGCAGGCGTACGCGACGCTTTTCTTCGGCGCTTTCTATGATTTCATCCATCTTGGCATGGCCGGTGCCGGCCGACACAACGACAACATGGTCCGCGTCGTAGAACTCCTTGCGGCTGAGTCTTCGTTTGTCCAGGGCATGACCTTTGCGGAACAGGCACACATAGCGCTGCATGAACAGTCGCTGTTGAAAGAAATTGGATTTCAACTGAGGTATCAGGCCAATGGCCAGGTCAACATTGCCGGCCTCCATATCGTCGCGCAGGCTTTCAGCATTGTTGCGGACGGTGCTCACCGTGACGCCGGGGGCGACCTCCTGGAGTCTGTCCATCAAGGATGGCAGGAATTCGATCTCGCCGAGATCTGTCACGGCCAGGGTGAAGCGGCGGGTGCTCGTGGCAGGGCTGAACGAGGTACGTTGGGAAAGTGTGGTCTGTATGGTGCTTAAGGCATAGGCGATGGGTTCGGCCAATTGCTGCGCGTACGGGGTGGGCTCCATGCCGCGTGTGGTGCGCAGGAACAACTCATCGTTCAGCAAGTTTCGTAGCCGGCGCAGGGCGTTGCTGACCGCTGGCTGGCTCAAGCCAAGTTTGTCGGCGGCCGCCGAAACACTGCGATCCATCAGCAGCTGGTTGAAGACGACAAGCAAGTTCAGATCAAGGTCTTTGATGTCCATGGGCTTGGCTCCGTCCTGGCACATGGTAGGGCCGGAATAAGTGGAAGGTCGGCTCTATATTCATATAGTGAATACATTGCATTCATCATATTCTATTTAATTATCGTCTGTCTCTCCCTATACTCGACGTCAGAGTGCCAAAAGCGCTTAGCCGCACATTGCTGCGGCAGTCCAGCCAAAAGCAAAAGCAGATCCCGCGGGCATACAAAGCCACATAAAAACGAAAGCGGGAATGTGTCGAGACATACTTTCATTGAAGAAACCTCGCCTGAACAGGGGACGATTACGTCTGCTTTCGGGCGCGCCATGACGGATTTACGATGGAACTGCTGGTACAACCTTTGGATCAGTCCCTGCCGATAGAGTCGGGAGTGAATTTGCTGCAGGCACTGCGCGACAACAATGTGCCGGTGTCGTACAGCTGCATGTCCGGCCGATGCGGAACCTGTCGGTGCAAGGTAATCGAGGGACAGGTGCTTGAGTCAGGCCGCGAAATCAAGCGCACGGAGCTGGATGATGGGCGTTACGTGCTGGCTTGCATGAGCGTTCTGACAGAAAGCTGCACAATCGAGATTCCTGAACCGGACGAAATCGTGAATCATCCCGCCAAGATTTTGAAGGCGAAGGTGGTGGCCATTGAGGATTTGGCGCACGATATCAAGGGTATTCGCCTCAAGTCGGCCAAGCCTCTTGAGTATTCGCCGGGGCAATATGTAACTTTGCAATTTACTCCGGATCATATCCGACCCTACTCGATGGCGGGCCTGGCTTCGGACGACGAACTGGAATTCCATGTGCGAGTGGTACCCGATGGACGAGTAAGCGGGTATGTGGCAAACGAGTTGAAGGTCGGAGATTCGGTACGGGTGACAGGTCCGTTGGGAACAGCGTATTTACGCGTGCGTCACGAAGGGCCGATGTTGTGTGTGGCAGGTGGAACGGGCCTGGCGCCGGTGTTGTCGATAGTGCGCGGTGCGCTCGAAGGTGGCATGACCAACCCCGTTCACGTGTATTTTGGAGTTCGTTCGCCTGCGGATATCTATAAGGCGGATGTACTGCAGGCACTGGCAAGCCAGTATAGAAACCTGACGGTGCATGTGGTGGTGACCTCCGGTGCCGGGGGTACACAGTGGCGGCAGGGGTTGGTCACCGATGCAGTCAATCAGGATTGGGAAAGTTTTGATGGCTTCCGAGCCTACGTGTGTGGGGCGCCTCCAATGGTAGAGGCTGCCAGTTTGATGTTGACCCGCAAGGGTCTGGATCGCGATTACATATATGCTGACGCGTTTTACGCCAGCGCAGAATGACGGCGGTGCGCGGGCTTTTGCCCGTCGTGGCCAATACGGTTTCTTGAGTTAAGGAGACTCTCATGAGCAATATGCCAGCAGTTTTTCCCGAAGACCCGGTCTGGGAAGGCGACGGAACCAGTCGCATTCCCTTCTGGGCATATACGGATGAAGCGCTGTACAAGAAGGAACTCGAGCGTTTCTTTTATGACAATCACTGGTGTTATGTGGGCCTGGAGGCCGAGATCCCGAATCCCGGCGATTTCAAGCGCACGGTCATTGGCGAGCGTTCGGTGATCATGACGCGCGACCTCGAAGGCGGTATCAACGTTATCGAGAACGTTTGCGCGCACCGCGGCATGCAGTTCTGTCGTGAACGTAGCGGCAACAAGAAGGAACTGGTCTGCCCCTATCACCAGTGGAACTACAGCCTGAAGGGCGATCTGCAGGGCGTGCCTTTCTTGCGTGGTGTGAAGCGTGATGGTCAGGTCCAGGGCGGCATGCCCAAAGAATTCAAGACGAAGGAAAACCATTTGAACAAGCTGCGCGTCGCAACGCGTGGCGGGGTCGTGTTCGCTTCGTTCAATCACGATATCGAAAGCTTCGAAGACTTCCTGGGGCCAGAGATCCTGGGCTACTTTGATCGCCTGTTCAATGGTCGCAAGCTGACGATTCTGGGCTATAACCGGCAGCGCATTCCGGGTAACTGGAAACTGATGCAAGAAAACATCAAAGACCCGTACCACCCGGGCCTGCTGCATACCTGGTTCATTACCTACGGCTTATGGCGTGCCGACAATAAGTCGTCGCTACGCATGGACGACAAGCATCGTCATGCGGCCATGATTTCCACGCGTGGCAATGCCCAGGCCAAGAACGAGGTGACGAGTGGGGTCACCAGCTTCAAGGAAAGCATGGAAATCAAGGACAAGCGCTTGCTCGACATCGTGCACGAGCCCTGGTGGGGCGAGCCAACTGCCGTGATGATGACGATCTTCCCGAGCGTCATTTTCCAGCAGCAGGTCAATAGTGTGTCCACCCGGCACATCCAGCCCAGCGGACCGGGCGCCTTCGATTTTGTCTGGACGCACTTTGGCTTTGAAGACGACACACCCGAAATGACTCAGCGCCGGCTGGTTCAGGCCAATCTCTTCGGCCCTGCAGGCTTTGTGTCGGCGGACGATGGCGAGGTCATCGAGTTCTCACAAAGCGGGTTCGAGCAAAAGCCCTATCATCGGGCAGTTGCCGAGCTTGGCGGCTACGGCGTCGAGGACACCGAGCATATGGTTACCGAAACTCTGATTCGCGGCATGTACGAGTACTGGCGCAAGGTGATGGAGGTTTAAGCGAATATGGATATGCAGACATACATTGATCTCACCAACCTATATGCCGAGTATGCGGCCGCGGTAGATGCCGAGGACTGGGAGAAATGGGTCAGCTTCTTTGAAGAAGAGTGTGAATACAAGGTTCAACCGCGCGAGAATCACGAGCGGGGCTTCCCCCTTTCGACCATGTGGTTCATCAGTCGAAATATGCTTGAAGATCGCGTGTACGGCATTCGAGAAACGCTTTTCCACGATCCTTACTACCAGCGTCATGTGGTGGGCGCGCCGCGCATTCTCAAATTCGAGAATGGGGTGATCGATTCAGAAGCCAACTATGCCGTCTTTCGTACCAAGTACGACGGCGAGTCGACAGTATTCAACGTCGGCCGCTACATCGATCGTATTCAAGTGGGCGATGAAGGCTTGAAGTTCAAGTCACGTTATTGCATTTATGACTCGGAGATGATCGGCAATTCCATCATCTATCCAATCTGAGCGAGTCAAACAATACCTTACGGAGAAGTAAATAATGTCTAACTGGATTGATGTGCTGCCGGTCGACGAAGTCCCCGAAGATGATGTTGTCGGGGTTGAAACTGGCGGGCTGCAGCTGGCGCTGTACGGGGTAGAGGGCGAAGTCTACGCCACCGACAATATCTGTACCCACGGACACGCGCGGTTATGCGACGGATTTTTGGAAGACTTTGAAATAGAATGCCCGCTTCACCAAGGCAGGTTTGATGTTCGTTCTGGCAAAGCGCTGTGCGAACCCCTGACTCAGGATATTCGAGTATATCCAGTGAAGATAGAAGACGGTAGAGTATGGGTCCAAATTGATTAACTAAAACCTGATAACCCTGAAAAAGGGGGAGACTGAATGACCACGCTTGTTTTATCCCAGCTGCTCAATGGCGTGCAGTATGGCGTGCTGTTGTTTTTGCTGGCAGCGGGGCTGACGCTGGTGTTTGGCATCATGAGCTTCGTGAACCTGACGCAC